>OGYE01000497.1_pt1 | contig 25134 bp, 16 predicted proteins | sample 1576471 | NCBI WGS metagenome assembly OGYE01 (sample SAMEA3541532, study PRJEB24748) | human gut metagenome | biome: human gut; feature: human-associated habitat; material: faeces | place: China | collected 2012
GAACTGGAAGACCAGATCATCGAGATGATCGCCAAGGAGAACGGCTTTGATGAGCGCTATGTCGCTAACGTCGGCGAAAAGAGCATTGAGGCCGCTTACCCCATGACCATCGGCCACTGTAAAACGAATTAAAAAACAAAGTATATCCTCTATTGCTATATATGATAGGAACATTTTTATATCCTCGCCATTTTTCTGCATTGAGTGCTCCTGTTGCATTGTTATACCCTGCATCAACATTCCACATGAGAAGTCTTTTTCCAGTCTGATCTAATTCATTAAAACGTTCTCCTGTACCGTATATAGATTCTTCACTTGCTAATGGCAATTCCAGCCGCACTTTTTTAATCTCGCTATTCTCAAAAGAAAATGCTATCTGCTCCGGAGAAATATCAAACAGCTTTCTGTTTTCCTTGTTGAAAACACTTAATCGAAAGCCACTCCCCTCCTTCTTAAAGCTCACTGCTGTTCCATCTTCTGCTCTCATCTGAATCATTGTTTTATCATTCTTTTGATATGTTATATCCTGAACATCTTTCGGAGCAAAATATCCTTTATGGCTTCCTGTCAACCGAAATCCTCCGGTAGAAGGAAATGTCAAATGTAATTTTTCTGTTTTTCCATCTACCTTCACTTCTAAAATAAATTCTTTCTGCTTCTTTTTAATTCCAACTAAACTGTCAACTGTTCTATACTCTCCACGAATCTGTGGGTACTTAGGACCTTCTGCACTTGTTCCAAAGGAATCCCACTCGTTCGGTTTTGCTTTGGTAGCAGCAAAAACTGTAGCAGACATACTTACTGTCAAAATAATCGAAAGCACTAATGCAATAATTTTATTACTTTTTCTCATCTGTTTCTCCTTTCCACTGTACCAAATTATAATTCTTTATAAATCCATGACCATATTGAATTATTTTCTTCCTTTTCTCTGTATTCAAAATCATATTCGATATCTTCACGCTTTGGTATCCATCCCTTATCATCTGAATTATACATCTCGGAATAATCTTCAATTTTAATATTTTTATATTCTGCCCAGACAGAATTCGCCGCAAGATAAATATATCCTCCATTATAATATGACGGAAGTGCCATCTCATACACATACTTAAATCCATCGACTGTTACTGTCACATATCCATCTGCAACCTCCATTACCATATGATGCCATTTTGTCTCATCATACGGCTTTAATGTTGAAACATCATTTCCCTTTTCGTCATAAACCGGCCAAAATACATGTTCCTCAAATGCGCCATCACTCTGATTGTTTCCGTCAAAATGCACATATCCATCCGGCTGTACTAATGCAGTAATTCCTCCACCTTCTTCCATAAAATGTCTGCCCATTTTTGCTCCAAAACCTATCGGTGATCTATGCCATCCGGAATTACCATTTTTATAATCCAGTTCCAACTTGAAATTTGTATATTTCTTATCATTTAAATATAAATATGCCATATCCAGATAATTTCTACAATCATCCATTCCCGGCTCCTGTGCTTTACGTCTGATAACACCATCTTCTATTGCCCAGTTTGTTCCTTCCTGAACCTTAGTTAATGCATTCTTCGTAATATCTGATGAGTAATATTCTTTATATCCCGACCATGATGACTGGGAGAAATCCGATTCAAGCGTTTTAATACTGATATTTGAAAATGTAGTGTTTACTGAATTACTCGCAAAAAATACCCGTCCGCCTTTCTGATACTTCTGCTGAACATATTCTTTTACTTGAATTCCATCTATATAAAGATGCACAACACCTGCTTTTGCTACAATCCTATAATGATGTGCTTTATTCTTTTCAAAATTTTTTATACTTTCTGCTGTGTCTCCATATATTTGTTCATTGCTGGCATAATTACCTTCCATACAGACTCCGCCATTATCATCTGTCCAAAATACTGTACCTCCATTCGGCTTACGCCAGGTAACAGTATCTGTGGCACCATAACCTATATAGAATCGTTTCCATGCACTATTTCCTAATGTAACATCTACATCTAACTGCCAGTTATCGCTATACACATAGTTGCCATTAAGAAACATGTATGCCATTTTGTTCTGCTGGTAATTACTTAAATTCCATTCTTTTCCTTGAAACTCTCCTAATTCCTCATTCTTTCTAATCAAAACACCTTTATCTTCATACCAATACTTACCCGGATCAACCTTTACCAACGGCTGATTTTCAACACACTCTGAATAATATGAATTAAATCTTGAAAAATCATTGGTTGATTTTTCTTCTTTTATTTTGATGTTTCTATACTGAACGCCTAATTCGTTTGCAGCTAAGAAAATCCTTCCACCATCATACCAATCAGTATAATAGAGTGGATTTGCATAGTCTGCAGTATCCCATGTCAACTTCCATTTACCTTTGATTTTTATATAATACTTAATCTCGCCATTTTTAACTACTAACTTTGCTTTAATCCAGCGGGCATTAAAATCAGCCTTGTCAAGCCAGTAGTCCCATAATGCACTATCCCACTTAACTCCATTATAAGCGGTAAATGTACCTGCCATCTTAATTCCATTCGTTCCACAAGTGCACCACATGGTTCCACTATTTTTGTCTGTCCAAGTCTTACCTTTTTCTCCGTCAAATCCTATCCATGCGCCACCACGGTCTCCAGCTGGATTTTTATACTCAAGATTCATAGTAAAATCTTTATAAATTTTCTTACTGTAAAGAATAGCCATGTTCGGATATGGGTTTCCATCATTACATTCTTTCAGATTGTCTGTCAAATCCATACCTTTTCTTGTAATGACACCATTCTTATCAGCTTTCCAATAATAAGACATGCGAGTTGCTTTCGGTTTTTGCTTATCGCATCCTACTGTGTAATACGGCTCAAAATCATCCAATATAGAGTTTTTCCTCTTTATTTCTTTAACTTTTAAATTTCTAAACTGTGTTCCCGCATGATTACTTGCCAGGAATATGTATCCGCCATCATACCATTTATCATATGTAAACGCATCCTCTAACCATGCATTCAGCCACGGACTCCATTTCCCGCTTTTTTTAACTTTATAAAAATATTTTATTGTCCCATCGCACACTTCTATCTTTAATTTATACCAATCAGTGCCCCAGTTTTCTACGTTCTCCATCCAATAGTCCCAGATATTTGGTGTTTTTATTGACGGGCGGAATTTGTTATGATTGTATGCATCAAAGCTTCCAACCATTTTTACCACCCGATCTCCCTGTGTACTCAACATTGTTCCGCCCAATTTGTTAAGCCATGTTTTTCCTTTTTCGCCATCATATCCAACCCATGCAGAACTTCTTTTATCTGTAGGTGACTTAATATCGACTTCCAAACTAAAATCTTTATATTTCTTTGTATTATAGAAAAGATATGCCATGTTCGGATATGGATTACCATCATTAGAATCTTCACCTTTTTTTACATCTCTTCCTTTTCTTGTGATAACCCCATTCTCATCTGCTTCCCAATAATGTGAAGTAAATACCTTCTTTGGTTTTTCTTTATCACATCCCACTGTATACCATGTTTCAAATTTGTCTAAAACAGATTTTTTTGTAGTAGCATTCGTGACTTTAAAGTTTCTAAAAGATGTGCCACCACTATTACATGCCAGAAAAACATAACCTCCGTTATACCATTCATCATATGTAAATGATTCTTCCGGCCATGCGCTCATCCATTTTCCACTTGTATTATAAAAAAATTTAATTTCGCCATCCAATACTTGAATTTTAACTTTATACCAATCTGTTCCCCAATTTTTCACATCATCCATCCAATAATCCCAAATGACAGGTTTACTTTTCGATGATCTAAACGGATTCATTCCATAGGCATCAAAACTTCCCACTAATTTTACGGCACTTTCTCCAATTGCACTTATCATCGTACCATTGCAGGATGTCAACCACGACTTTCCTTTCGTCCCGTCAAATCCTACCCATGCTGATGCTTTTCCTTTTATTGGATTTTTAATCTCCACTTCTAATGTAAAATCCTTATATTGTGATACATTATAATAAAGCAGCGCCATATTTGGGTAAGGATTTCCATCATTTTCTGTGCCTACGTCTTTCGTCTTACGTGTTATGATACCATCCTGATTTTCTGTCCAATAGTCTTTTGTAAAAGCAGGCACTGGTTCTGCATTATAAATATCTTCTGCATAATATGATTCAAACTTTTTCAACTCACGAAATTCTTCTGACTCTTTATACTCTGTTAGTTTGAAATTTTTAAACTGTGTTCCCGCATGATTACTTGCCAGGAATATGTATCCGCCATCATACCATGTATCATATAAAAGTTCTTCTTTTTCGTATACCGTATACCATTTTCCATTATTTTTAATTTGAAAATTAATCTTTCCTTTTTTCACTTCAATTTTTATAGTTTTCCATTCTGCTTTGGTCCAGTCTGCCCCCTCCACTTCAGTTTTCCAGACTCTCTTCGTTGTGTTGTAGGTAGTAATCTTTGGTTTATCTCCATTACCAAATGTTCCAACAAGATTCACCTCGTTTTTGCCATTGGCTGCAATCATAGTTCCCTGGCCATCACCAAACCATGTTTTGGCTACATCATCTTCTATTTTTCCATCAAATCCTACCCATGCTCCACCTTTTTTAGGATCAGCATTTTTATAGTCTACTTCTAAAGAAAACTCTTCATACTCTTTTACATTATAAAATAAGTATGCCATATTTTTATAAGCATCCCCTACGTTTGCTGTTGTATTTTTCGAAGTTCTGGTTAGAATTCCATTTTCATCTTCCGTCCAGTATTTTTCTTTGCTGACAACATCTGCTACTGAACTGTTACCTTTTGTATCTTCTGTATAATAACCATTGAAATTCTTGAGAATATTTGTATCTTTAATCTCCTCTATCTTAAAGTTTCTAAACTGTGTTCCAGCATTGTTGCTTGCAAGGAAAATATACCCTCCTTTATACCAGTCTCCATAATAAAATTTGTCGTCTCCCCATGCTGCTTTCCATTCACTTCCGACCTTAGTATAAAAATTGATAACTCCATCTTTTACTATAATCTTAACTGCGTTCCATTCTGTTCCCCAGTCTGCTCCTGATATATCTGTATTCCAAAGTGTACTTCCATCAGTCTTTGCTCCCTTATTAGATTTCTGCCATGGTATATAAGTTCCTATAAGTTTGACCGTCTTTTCTCCACTTGTTCCAAATATTGTTGCACCATTTTCTGTGCACCATGTATTTGCAGTATCATCAGTTACTTTTCCGCCAAATCCCAGCCATGCTGCTCCTCTTCCTTTATTCGGATTTTTATATTCTACCTCTACAGTAAAATCCTTATATTGTTTAATATTGTAATACAGCATCGCCATATCCGGATACGGATTTCCGTCATAATTAGGATTCTGGGAATTTGTTTCCGTCGTAGTATCTTTCGCTGTTCTGGTAATAACACCTGCTCCATCTTCCTCCCAATAATCCGATTTTATCACTTTTTTTGCGGGATAATCTTTTACATTATCACTATGTGCTGTATAATAAGCGTCAAATTTGTTTAACACATTTTCCTTTGCAAGTACAGCCTTCTTAATTACTGGCAGTTGAATTCCTGTAATAACAATAGCAATACTTAGCATTATTGAAATTATCTTTCTTTTCATTTCCGTTCCTCCTAATATGTTCTCCATCCATATTGCATCTTTATTTTATCCTTAGTGTAAGTATATCTCCTGTCTTATTTAAATCCTATAGACAATTTAGTATTTTTTTTTTTTCATATGGACTTTTTTATTTTTTTACGAAATCGCATATCGCCTAACCCTGACTCCCATTATCAATCTGATTAATTATAATACACAAAAAGACAGGTCATTCTTTATACCTCGAATATTGACCTGCCTTTTTATGTTTGATTAAAAAATTTTATTATTTTATCCTTTTATCAATTTGTTATTTTTTTATCTTAACTCTCTTAATTCTACTCCACGCTCCGTTTTTCGTTCCATTAACTCCTCTTACTCTTACATAATAAGTTTTTCCTTTTTTCAAATTCTTAATTACGTAAGTAAGTTTTGTTGTAGTTTTTATTTTTGCTTTTTTAAACTTTTTATTCAACGAATACTGAATCTGATACTTTTTAGCACGTACTGCTTTCTTTAAAGATATTTTAATTGATTTTTTCTTTGTATTTTTCAATTTCTTTATTACAGCTTTTGCAGGTTTCTGAACCGTTACCTGTCTCTGTGTTGTCGTACCCTGAGTATCTGTCTTATTCGTTGTAGTTTCCTGTGTTACAGGATTTTTTGTTGTTATATCATCTGTTACTGGTTCTTTCGTTGTTTCGTCCGGATATTTTGGAATATCTATCTTATCTGTTTTTAATGTCTTCATCCATCCTTCAATAATCGGAGATAAAGTTTCATATCCCTGTGTACTTGGATGACAGCCATCCATCAAAAGATTCTCCATGAAAGATTCATTGTCTAAAATGCTGTTATCTCTGAGGTTCAGGTACTGAATTCCCCACTTATCACAAATCTGCTTTGCTAAATCAAAATACTTGTCAGAATCATATGCCGGTTCCCATTTAATATTAAATGTCACAATATATCCTATTTTAGCATTTGGATATGTAACAATCAATCTTTTAAATAGTGCCTCGAGTGCTCCTGCAAAGGTTGTCTTATCAAACTTATTATTTAAAGATGGGGTTATTGTTCCTAATGGACAAACTCCCATTTCAGTATTTTTCATAGCATCATTTATTCCACCTTCTACAATAATATAATCCCAATCTTTGCTTTCTACACATGGTGCATTTAATTCATTTTCAATAATTGTCGCCGGACTTTCTGCTATCGTTGCACCACCTACAGAAACATTCAACCAATCCATTTCATTTTTCTCACCAATAATTCCACCCCAGGAATATCCTACCGGATTTACAAGATCTGCACCAGCTCCATAACTGATAGAATCTCCTATGAACAATGAAGACTTTTTATATAATGGGCTTTCTGTATCTTCTGATATTGTTCCACTGATTTCCTTAATGGTTATATTAGAGAATTTTGCTCCTGTAGCGTTTGATGCCAGATAAATGTATCCTCCTTTATACCAATATGGAATAGAAAACTTAGTCGGTGTCTCCTTATCATCAACGTATATTGTAACAGCACGGTCTTTTACTATCATTTTTACATGAACTGTACCATTTGCATCAATACCTTTATAATGTTGATCTCCCCATGTGTCCCAGTTTTTGAACACGCCATCATCATTAAAGCAATTTCCTACATGACATACGCTTGCTTCTGTCGGTGAATCAATACCATCAAAATAGATACCCATTCCACCACCTGATTGTCGAAAATGTCTTCCTTCCTGAGCTCCAAAGCCAATAATCGTTCTTCTCCAGTTATTCTTTCCTATATTAATGTCGGCTTCCAATTCAAATTCATAATATTGCTTATCTTTAAGGAATAACTGTGCCATATACAACGCATCTTTTGCTTCCGGATTATCTTCTACAGCCTTTCTCTTATAACTTCCATTCGTCTCAGTCCAATAATCTGTTGGCTCTGCTAATCTCAAATCAGAAGTTGCATTATCTTCTGTATAATAACTGCTTACTTTACTAAAGTCATTGGTTGGTTCCCCTTCCTCGCTATTATATTCCTCAATCTGAACATTTTTGAACTGTGTTCCACCATTGTTTGATGCCAGGAAAAGATATCCGCCATTATAATCATCACCAACTGATAGTGGCTGTTCCGGCCATGCCAAGCAATTATCTACATAAATCTTTATTCTACCATCTTTTACTTCCAATTTCATATTATGCCAATTATCATTTGACACATCAACACCGTCAATTGTTGTATCCCACTGTGTTGCTGACTGGTGCGTTCCACTATTAATATTATCAAAACTTCCTGCCAGTTTGATAGAATTTGTTCCGTATGGTTTTATCCATACCCCTGTATCTTCACCATTCCATCCTAGTACATCTTCATCAACAACCTGTGCCCCAAAGCCAATCATTGCCCCCTGTCTTACTTCCCAGTTATCTTTATGTGTAATACCATCCTCTTCATAATCGCCTCTGATATTGTTTTTAAAATCCACGGAAAAAGAGAATTCTTTATATTTCTGAACGTTATATGTCAACATTGACATATCCGGCCAAAGATTATCTCCAGAATTCCACCATGTGCTATTCATATCTGTAATAACACCATCATCATCTACATACCATTTTTCCGTTTTATTTACAGATGTAAGGATATTTCCTGTTTTTCCTAAATCAGAAGCGTAGTAAGCACTGTACTCCTTCAGTCGTTCTTCCTGTGAAGTTAACACTACTTTATCGCCCGCTATCTTTATATTCTTAAACTGTGTGCCACCATTATTTGAGCCTATTACTACATAACCACCCTCATACCAGTCAGAATATCCAAGTGGCTGAGTCGGCCATGCCTGCTGTTCATCTACAGTAATCTTTATAATTCCCGCTTTGACCTCTAATTTCATTGTATGCCAATTTTCATTCGCAATATCAACGCCATCAATTGTTGTATCATACTGTGTTGCTGACTGATGCGTTCCACTATTAATATCATCAAAACTTCCTGCCAACTTTATAGAATTTGTTCCATATGGTTTTATAATTGTTCCTGTATTGTCACCATTCCAACCTGTGATATCACCACCATTATTCTTAATACCAAAACCAACAAATGCCCCATATCTCATTTCCCAATTATCTTTTTTGGTAACTCCGTCTTCTTCATAATCACCACGGATATGATTCTTAAAATCAACTGTTAATGTAAAGTCTTTGTATTGAGATATATTATATTTCAGTACCGACATATCCGGCCAGAGATTGTCGCCAGGATTCCACCATGTACTATTCATATCTGTAATGACACCATTTTCGTCAATATTCCATTTTTCTTCTTTCGAAACTGTTCCTAACAAATTCTCTGTCTGTCCTAAATCACGACTATAATACGATTCAAAATCATTTAACTGCATAGCTGCAGACACATCTTTTGTCCCTGCCGGAATAACATTTACTCCACCTACGACTAATACAACTGTTAAAATCAAAGATATTAAATGTCTCTTCATCTTTTTCCTCCTTTTCACTTTTTTGCATTGTATCATTGTTTAAAATAATTATAATTTATAAAAAGTTTTAAGCCTATGGAACTTTAAGGTAATTTTTTATTACTTTTGGACTTTTTTTCTCGTTGTATCGTTTTTACGCTCTTAACATTTTATCTTTATAAATTCTTTCGTCTATATGTCTTCTGAGCAGAACAATAATATTTACAAAAGGCTGCCAGAGAACAAAACATCTACAATAATTGTTTTATTTTCTGACAGCCTTAATATTATTCACCTTTCTATTCTTTCCACAGTTGTTTTCCTGCCTGAATTTGTTTTTCTAACTCTCTCGAATTATCCATATATTTTTTATATTCTTCAAAATCATATCCCAGCTTTTCTTCTTCCTTTTCTCTCCGGTGGTCTTAAAAGTAATACTTCCATTCCCTGCTTCTGGCAAAATTCAATGGACTTTTCCAAATACTCATAATCTCCTATTATATTAATAGGGACTTCTTTTTCTTTAGCTTCTTTTATATTCTTTATAAATGGTAACTTGCATGGTTTTATAAATTCTTCAGCTTTTATTCCCGTATTTAATTCTACAACTTCTGCTACTGTTGTAGCTTAATTTCTTTTTATATACATTTATGTATCCTCCTTATTTTTTTTATTCCTTTTTAATATGATGAAATATGAATATAAAAATAAAAAAGATAATAAAAAATAAGTCCCTTCTACTTTAAGGAACTTACTTTTTTTAATAATTTGGAGGAAAAAGTTTAAGCAGATACTCAATCGAACAAGTATCTTACTTGTACATTAATTATATCATAGAGAAAATAAGGGTTTGATTTTGGCGTAAAAAGTCAGAATTGTTAGATAACATTCGACAACTATGTTAAACTATATTGGTGCTACCTCAGTACGGTAGGACGGTTACGCTCCAATCTGAGAGTACAAGCTCAGTTTATCGGATAAATGGTAAATTGTGCCGTAGTTAAAGAAAGGAGATTTTTGCAAATGATAACTTTATCATATGAAACGTTATTCGCTGCCATGGCATTGTGCTGGTGCCGGATATACGCTAGGTAGAGATATACACAATAAAGTCAACACCACCGGCTTAGCCTGTGGCTTGCTCTGCCCCTATAAGGGGCTTTCCCAAACTTGCGCCCGGAAGGCGCACCGAAGTCTGCCTACTGTACCACATTCACAGCTGCCCTTAAAAGGGCTTTATCAGTGCTTCCTTATTCCGACCCAGCCTTAAAAGGCTTGCTGGTTTGCTTTGGTTCCCTACTAACTCTTAAGAGTTTTATTTCTTGTGTTTCCCCACCGGCTGGCCCGTAAACGGGTCTATATACTCTACCAAAGACATTTGATCATATTCCATATCTTCTTTTATTTGATTTTGTATATACTTTTTGATTGCAGCCGTATTTTTTCCTACCGTGTCTACATAATATCCCCTGCACCAGAAATGACGGTTTCCATACTTATACTTTAAATTTGCATGTTTCTCAAAAATCATTAGACTTGATTTTCCTTTTAGATATCCCATCACTTCTGATACTGAATATTTTGGTGGTATCCTTACCAACATATGTATGTGATCCGGCATTGCTTCTGCTTCTATTATTTCTATTCCTTTTCTTTTACATAATGTTGCTAAAATCTGCCCTACATCTGCTCTAATATTCTTGTATATTACCTGTCTTCTATACTTTGGTGCAAAAACTATATGATACTTGCATTCCCATTTTGTATGGGCTAAACTATTATTGTCCGTTTTGGACCTCCTGTGTTTTTTATTTGTGGTTTGCAGACCTACATTTATTTTAACACAGGAGTTACTTTTATCTAAAGATCTTCCCACCCCCTGCATAGCAGGGGGGGTATTTTTACTGTTACACAACAAAGAATCCTCCTTAACATAACAGTTAAGAAGGATTCCTTTTAAGGAAAATATCCCCTTATCTTTGATTACCGACCATTAGGTGTTTAATCAAAAATCATATGGATCACTATAACACGTCCAATCGAGAGGGTACATCACACCATTTTCCTCTTCAAATTTAGCCCATTGCTTAGCTTGACGTTTAGCTTCATGTTTACTTGACACTTTCTTTGTGTTTCTGTCATTTTCAACTCTAGCTTTATACGCTTTATTATTTGGATTATGCTGATTAGCGTAATCATCAAGCTGTTTCTTTGTATGTGTCTTTGATGACACACCTTTTTTATTTGCCATAAGCCACTTCTCCTTTCTCCTTGACTCCATATGTTTTCATATAAATGATTACGCACAAGATAGCGGACAACTTTGTCAACTTCTTAGCTGAACCCAAATAAGAAAAATCTTACGGATTATCCCTGCATTTAATCATGCCTCAAGGTTGGAGAATAAATTTTGCATTTACCTAAGCAAAATTTATTTAAATCGATTATATTACGATATTTCGATTATTGCAATTTCAATCATTACTTTACACCTTATTTTTCTCCATCTTCTCATACATATTAGTATTATAAAGATTATACAATTCACTGCCCTTCTCCACCGTATTATCAAACGGTACAATATTCTTACCGAACCTCAACAATCCAGTACCAGAAGGACTGTCAATCACATAATTAAGCTGCTCAGGACTTATCTCCAAAGCCTCTGTTATCTTTTCGATATTCTTGTTAGACTGATTAAGTAATAAAACAAAAGCACTGTTGGAAAGCATTGTCGTAGCAGTCTCACTTCTAAGTACATCAATGATATTCTGAGTAATACCGGTACATAGTCCTCCTTGCTTTCTTACCTTCTTCCACATCTGCTGTAAGTAGTCTGTACTAAAAGGCGATCTAAGAAGCACATGCACTTCATCTACATATAACCAAGTAGACCTACCTTCTTCTCCATTTTCAATAATCTTCTGCTGAATCGCTTCCACCACCGGCATTACAGCCCATAAGCCCTGATGCAAGTGCCGCAAGGGCGTTAGCCCCAACTCCCTGTCCAATTACAATTGCATCTGTAAGTGTGTAAATTGACATTACCATTGCGCTACCAAGTGACGGTATTATAACAAATATGGAATAACTGTCAATTACTTATAAAACCGCTTACTCACTTTAAAAGATTTTACACTACTCCATTTGCCTTTGTCTTTTCCAACTATTGCTCTCACTCTTACATAATATCTTTTTCTAACACGTAATTTTCTTAACAGATATGTATTTTTTCCTGTACGTTTTGTTCTTACGTTTTTCTTAAATTTTCTGTCAGTTGAATACTGTATCCAATATATTTTAGCCTTACTTACCTTTTTAAAAGCAATTCTCACTTTTCTGTTTTTAAGTTTTTTTACTTTTAGAATTTTTGTTTGCTTTAAACTCTTTTTATTTACACCGTCAACACGAGTTGTAGTTTTTCCGTTAGTTGTTGGTTCATTTTCCTTTGTTACAACTTGTCCAAAAGTTGTAGTTGATTCTTTTTCTGATGTTGTTTCGTCAGTTGTTTGATTTTCTACAGTAGTTTCTGATGTTGTATTTTCTGTAGTCAATATTTCAGTTGTGGGTTCTACTGTGACAGTTGTCTCAGTTTGTTTCTCAGTTGTTGGTTCTAATGTAGTTGTCACTTCCGTTGTTGGCTTTAGTGTTGTTGTCACTTCCGCTGTGGTTGGTGCTTCTGTTGTTGGCTCTGATGTTGTTGTCACTTCCGCTGTGGTTGGTGCTTCCGTTGTAGGCTCTGATGTTGTTGTCACTTCCGTTGTGGTTGGTGCTTCCGTTGTAGGCACTTCTATAGTTGGATTCTCCACTTTGTTCTCCAATTTTGTGTATACCTTTATTCTTCCTACATAATTTTTAAGTTGTGTCCATCCACTACCATTGTTTATATATGACATTTCCCTGCCATTTTTATATGAAGTCATTATTTTGGCGTCGCCATTTTCATTTGAAACACTTACTATTGCAGAGAACCATTGGTCTTTTTCAATCTTTACCGGCTGATTCAGTTCTATTGTTACATATCCACTGTTTTCAAAATACGCCGTTGTAGTATTTGCCAGGTAACCACCTGAAACTGGTACATTGTCCTGTCCGCCATAAGGATAATCTACATTTTTGTATATCTCCACTTTAGCGGTTACATTTTCACCACCAATAGCCACATTTACTGCTTTTATATATTCATCTTTTAAATCATCAGATTTTTTTGCTTTAAACACATTTGCCACTGACTTATCTTTTCTTAATGGGAAATCGTCCATGCTTCCATCATAGTAATAATTAAAGTCATACTTGTCCTTTGGTGCAAATGAAAATGCATAAGAACAACTGCTTGTATTGTCATATGACAGCCAAAAATACTCCAATGATTTGTAACTGTTTTTTACAAGCCAGCCACCCTTTTGGGTAGCACCATTTGGCACAAATTTGTCTGATGGGATATTGTCATCCCAGCCAATGATTGTGCATGCATGTGGAGAAATTGTACTGCCCTGTTCATTCTTTGGATTGTAGTATAATGTTTCTCTTGCATTGTTGTACTGAAATGTTACTGCCCCATATTTTGCTATGGCTTTTTTTATTGACCTAATGTATTCTTCCGGATTTGATTTGTTTTCAGGTATATAAATTGCATTTTCAAATCTATATGATGGATTTTCATATGGGTTTGTCGTAACCACATTACCCGATACCGGTGCCCACCACATTGAATATAACTTGGCAATTTTTAGTGGGTCTCCTGACTGCGTCAAATAATTTACTGATTGCCAGTCTCCATCTGTATTTCCCAATGGATCGCTTTCTCTCTTAAAAACTCTATAAGCTGCCGCCATCGGATTTAATGATAATGTATCTTTTGTTACTGTAGGATCAATTCCACTTTTCAAAATGGATGATTCTGCTGCTGCAATGCTTGAATATGCCCAACACAAATTGGTATCTCCCTGGTCTTTTACTGGTGTGACTATGCCATCGTCCCTTCCATCATATTTTTCCCTGTCTGAGATTTCTTTAATTTCAGTCTGTTGTTCTTCAAAATCACCTTCTATTTTAAATGTTAATTGATTATCAGTTATGTTTGTGACTTCAACATACATATCATCGGTTATTTCCAAGCTCTGATTCAGTTTTAATGGTGCGTCAGATTTTGTTGCATATGTGCCACCTAATGTTTCATAATTCCACTTTCCTGCAACGCATCCCATATTGTTTGGGAATTTTGTGTCTTTGTCCACCAAATAACAAACAAGTCCTGAACTAATTGTCAATCCTTTTAGCTTCGTTCCATCTGTTTTATACAATTCTTTTGACTGACAATCATACTTATTACCACCTGTGCCAAAATTTCTATATTCTAAGTACAGTGTTTTATTGGTTCCTTTTAAATTTAATTTGTATCCGACTATCTGTGAATCTCCTCTAGTCGATGCTTCCTTTAAGGTATACTGTCCATTTTGATAAATTGTTTTAACATTGTCAGATGTAAGCCACCCCTTTGCTTCTCTTTCTTTTACAGATATAAACTGTGGCACAGGTGACATATGCTTTGCCATTGCAGACATATAATATACCGGCGAACTATTTGAGCTATTGTACAAATCCTTAAATCCTAAAATGTGCCCCATTTCATGAGTCGCCACTGCCATAGGCAAAATCACGTTTTCCCGATTATCCTTGTATAAATAATTATAAGAATTTGTCACCTGTACATAGTTTTTACTTGTAATTGTTTTTCCATCTGCATTTATTTTTACGTAATCTGCATAATCCTTATAATTCCATAAAGGGGAGGACCAACCCACAGAAATACTCTGAGTTGTATTTTTATAAATAATGGTGATTGCATCAATTGCCCCATCGTTGTTTTTATCAAGTTCAGAAAAGTTGTACTTTTTTGTACCATCATAATTTGTAATCACATTACCCGCCGATATAGCTCTGTTTATAGATTCAGACCAGTCTGTTTTTAATTCGTACATACGCTCTGCTCTCTCTCCGTTGTCCCTGTAACCTTCAGGATTCTCTTCACTATACTCTGCATAGTATCCTCTTGTATGAGATAACTGCACTGAACCACCTTTATTAAACAAATACACGCTATTTATCTTAAGACTTCCCCTTGACGCAATTTCATAATAATCCGAAACATTAAAATATGCACTGTTATAAGTATTATCTGTAATTTTTCTAACAGATTCCCCATTATAAGAATTATCTATAAATTCATCTTCATCTAAAAATCTTGCAAATACTATAAGATTTGTAAAATTACTTTCTTTTGTTTTATTTTCTGTATTTTCATTCGTATCATCAGCAAAAGTTGCGCCACTAAAAAGCATTGTCATAACCGTAACAAACGCCATAATTATACTAAACCCTTTTTTCATAAAATCTCCTTTTAATCATTTATTCTTTTACACCTTAATTATATATTCATTATAGCATTTACCAGATTAACTTTGTATTCTAATTTTTTAGAATTATAGGCTCATCATACCAGACATTATACAACCGCCTTTGGCACCGCATTTGATTATTTGCTATGTAAATTGGTGTAAACATATATGTACTATTTCCAAAATGTTTTCTTGTTTCCACTTGTGCCGCTTGAGCTATTTCCTCAATAAAAGGAAGCGCAGCCGGTGATAATAAAGCTTTAAAATCCTCAACAGTTCTTTCTGTATTATTAATTGCAACTTTCACGTCACGTTCCGTATATTTTTCATAATCATACTTATTCATTTCGCCCCTCAATCTTGAGGGGTGGGCTTTTCTTTTGCTTCATTTTTCTGCATAATAGACATATGAATATCTTACAAAGAATCTTTACCGACTATTATGAAGAAATTAAATATACTCTTCATCCCAGAGCTTCTGAGATAGAAAATATCGAAAAGATGATAAACTGTGGTGATCCTTCTTTTGGTGGTGCTATGTACGGCTACCCACACTGTGGAAATCTTAAGTTCATTCCTTTTCGCTGCCACAGCCGTTTCTGTCCCTCTTGCGGTAACAAGTATTCCATGGAACGTACTACATCTATGTCTTTTAAACTGGTTAACATTCAGCACAGACACTGCGCCTTCACAATTGATGAAAATCTCCGTGATTTTTTCCTTCAGGACAGAACTCTGCTTCATTGTCTTTTCCATTCTGCTGCAGTGTTATTTCCCACATGTTCTTTAAAATGAACAAATCCAAAAACTTCACTCCCGGTTATATCATGGTTCTTCATACTTTTGGCAGGGATCTCAAATGGAATCCTCACATTCACTGCCTGATTTTTGAAGGTGGCTACAGCTATGATGGCGTGTTCGTTACCTTCCATTACAATCGTCACGAAGACGAAAAGTATGTCGAAGAAACTCTCCCTGCTATGGATTTCATAAAACGGTTAATCAGACACATCCCTGAAAAGCACTTTAAATTGATTCGATATAGCGGGATCTATGCCCGCCACCCGGCAGGCTGTTTTCAATTTACCAGAACGCTAACTAAGGTCTTTCCTATAAAGAAAAAAAGACTCCAATGTGACTAATTAATCACATTGGAGCCTTATTCTCCTATATTTGCCGAAATGGTATCATATTGGTATCACCTCGGTAATATTATATACAATTATGTGGTTCTAAGCCCTTTATTTAAAATGTCTACTTGACGGGTAGCACACCATTTACTAGGCTTTGCGAGCTTTTGAAAATTATTCAAACTCTGTTCTAAATTTTATTTTTTAGATACTTTTGTATCTGTTTCATCTTTATATTAGTGTATTCTATAACGTTGTCTTAGCGGTTAAAATTCGTTTGTTATTTTTTTAGAATCAAAATGGAATCAATTTTTTTCCTGTTATTTTTTCTCTTTAATTGACATATAAATTTTTAAAATACACTCTTTCCCAAATACTACTATCAACACTAATATGCCATATATACCAGTTCCTATCTCTACCCCATTTATTATTGAAATAACATGCTCATAGTATTTTTCTAACAAAATAACTATTACAGCCATCAATATTCCAAACACTAAACTATTTCTTTTATTTTTCTCTAACACTAAAATATCTTTTATTTTAAATATACTATTTATTAATGCTTCAAACAAATGTTTTATACCGATACTTTTTCTAAAATCTTCTTTAATCATATTCATATAAGGAAAATGTGCCGAAAACATATACGCTAATACCAATTCTATTGCCAATCTTATTTCTTTCACATTTACAGAACTTATCATTACAATACAACAACTAATCTCTGTCATTAGTATAATCCAATTTTTTTCATCTTTGCTTAGTTCTTCCTTATTTAACCATATATCAAATATAATATCATAAAAAATATATATTATTATTAAAAGAAAAGGATAAATTAAAGCCAAATTTTCATTAATAACTGTTCCTATGTAAAATGTAATCGTTGAGAAAACAACTACAAATAAATTACTTTGGAGCATAAATAATCTTCTACTGATGCTTTCTTTCTTGGAAGATTTTATTTTTTGCTTATTTTTTGTAACAATTGCATAGATTGTTATAAAAACAAAAAATAAAATTGTAATAACTGTAGCTATACACTTCATACTAATTTAATATCACCTATCGTTTTTTATTACTATAATATTTGAACTTTTTCCATGTTCTTTAATAAATTATTTTCACTAACCGTGTTTGCTCAATAAAACTTATATCTATCTACAAATTCAATGTGCCAATATATTTGCCACTATAATTATCTGATTTATCATTATTTTCAAGAAAATCTACAGAATAATTTTCATTCGTAACATATATATCTACCATACCTTTATCACAATCTAAAATAATATTACCTGCAGTATTTTGTGTAATAGTATTGTACCCAGATAAATAATTAATTTTTTCTGACGGGGCTTCACCTATTATTACTATTTTAGGATTTATACTTTCCATCCATTCTTTAGGTATCTTTCCGCTTTTTCTACCATGATGTGGTGCAAATATTATATCTGCCTCCGGCAATTCAATAGTATCCTTAATTTTTTCCATAAATGAATTTTCTAAATCCCCAAACCATAGTACATTCACCCCTTCATTTAAAGAATATTTTATAATTGGAGATATATTATTAGGGCTTTCCCCATTTTTAACATTCTCTAACTCTGATTTATAGTTTTCATCTTCTCTTATAGGCCATAAAATATTTATCCCTGAAGAACCATACTTCTTTTCTTCATCATTTCTATTCATCCAACATCGTGAACATTCTCTATAAATATAAAAAGCCTTTTCTGAATCTCTTAATTCCTTATATTTTATGAAATCCTCAGACTCATCTTCTTTCGTAGCCTCATTTGCTACACAATAAAAATTAACTATTCCAATTTTATCGTCCAAATACTTCAAGCCATGAATATGATCTTCATCTGGATGTGTAGATATAAAACGCTTAATATCTTTTCCACTTGATTCAGAAATAATTTCATCTGTAATCATTTCTCTATTAGTATCATCCATATTGCAATCAATTATTGTAAAATTACTGCTTCCATGTTTAATATAAAACATATCTCCATTTCCAACAGATAACGATTTAATAATGCTCATCTATTCTTCCTCCATATATTATTTTGTTTTATTATAACTTTCTACTCTTTTTCTGATGTAGTCTGTTTGTTTTTTATAACTAAATACAAACAATGCAATACCCATCAAACACATTATGATAAAAACTAAATTATTACCCATAGGTCCTAAATATTGCACCCAATCATATAATAGCCAATCATATTTTTCGACCTCGTGATCGTCATAAAACTGTTGCAAAAGAGCAGCCACGTCGGCTTCGTTCATATCCATAAATATTTCACGGATAGCCTTGTAGTTTCTGCTTTTGAGCAACTCCAATACTGTGTTAAACATTATATTCCCCCTAACAGCAGCGGTAACAAGCACAACAGTACAAATAATTGTACTTATACCAACTCTGTACAAATATAAGGATCTACCAAAACACAGATCGTCCTATTCAATTAAAATTGATATTTAGATCACAAAAAGGCTGCCACAAACGGGCGAGCCGCTCTGCAATCGAGGGGCGATCGTATTCTGACTGGCGTCGTCCATTTGTACACACTCCTTAAAAATCATGATTTATGCACGTTTTTACTATTCGCACACATAATATTATTATACGCTTACCTTGTTTTTTTGTCAAGAAATTGTTTAATTTAATTTTATGAACGTGCTGTAAATTTGCGAAGTATAATGAATTGCTTTTGACCTCTTGCCAAATGGGGAGAAATAGGGTATAATTATTATATGGATCGAATAATAAACCGAAAGGAATTGATAAAATGAGCGAAATAAGAGATGAAAGCTTGTGGGAAAGCGGTAAAAGAAAGATAGAATGGGTAAGACAGAATATGTCATTGCTCAGAAGCGTCGAGGAAGATTTCAAGAGAGATCAGCCTTTTAAGCTGGATTTCTAATTTGCAGGGGCAGTCCTTTCATTACAGTTTGTTTATCCTTTTATTCACAATCTTTTTACCTATAATGTCTAACCGTTAATACCCTGGATTCTGTTTCATGTTTTCATTAATAATGATTTCAGATGTGGGGATTGGCCATAAATACTGCCGTTCGTCCCATTTGCGCTGGGAAAGTACTTGGATTAAGCCTTCTTTTTCCATAGCAGAGAAGTCTGCGATTCCATCTTCATCTATCTGTGGTGTAGTAGGCCAGAACCACAGTCCTTTTGATGTAACTTTGTCTCTTAATATGTCAGCAGGATATAGAATGCCGTAGTTCTTGGTGTTCAGAGCTTTGGTTGCCAATTTCCAACGAATGAGGTCCATGTAGCGGAGTCCTTCTTTAGCAAACTCTACGCGACGTTCCAGTCTGACTGTCTGGCGTAAGGACTTTTGGTCACGTGCTGTTACTGCCGGATATTTGTCTGTTTCAGAAGATTTCACTCCGTATGCTCTGGCACGTACACTATTGATGGCTTCTAATACAGATTCGTCAATCTTGTTCAGTTCAATCATGGCTTCTGCATAAGTCAACAATACTTCTGCGTAACGTATTTCAATATAGTCACTTTCCACTTTTTGTTTGTTATCTACCCAAGAATCGTCAATACCCTTTTTCCATAGCAATGCATTGAATGAGGTGTATTGCGCATTGGCACGGGTATCTTGGTTGGTTACCATTTTACCGGTTTTGTAGTTCATTACTTTTAATGCATCGGGATGAGGATCAAAGTCAAAGCTACAATGGCGGGTTCCAAATTCTACAATGGTGGCAGTACAACGGGGGTCACGGTTCTTGAAAGGATTGTGGGGATCAAAAAGAGGTGACTCGTCAATGGGCAACCCATCTGTACAGAGGAACGAAGCCAACAAGTCCCAAGAGGGTGCATACGAACCGTATCCTCCAGCATTTCTAGGCAGCTCATTTTTTGTGGCAGTAGCATCGTATAGAATGTTGTATTGCACGGAACGTGGGAATACAAGAATGCTTTCTATGGAATTTTTGGTATTCATCAGAAATAAGTCGCTGAAGTCGGGATGTAATTGATAAGCTTGCAAATTCATACACGCTTTAGCTGATTCGGCCGCAAGTTCCCAATCACCCATGTAAAGGGCAAAACGTGCTTTCATGGCTAATGCAGCACCTTTTGTGAAACGTTGTGTCGAGTTACCGGTATAAGATACTGGTAACATAGAAATTGCTTTGTCGAAGTCTTGGTAAATTAAAGGTATAATCTCTTTTTTTGGAGTACGTCCTTTTTGGAAGGCTTCTTCAATGTAAATATTCTTATCTAGCCAGACAACATCACCAAAGAAAGAAACGAGTACTGCATATTTACAAGCTCTTGTAAAGTAAGCTTCTCCTCTGTATTGATTCAATATTTTTTCAGAGACACCAGCCTTTTCGGCGCGCTCAGATTTTTCAAGAAATGTATTGGCCATCGTTATACATTTATAGTTTGATTGCCATTGCTCTACTGGATACCAGTTCTCTGTTCCACCATCACCATTTACTGTACCGTCTAGGAGGTTGCAACGATTCACATTTCTATAGGTGAAGTTGTCGGTGGCTTGTTCCAGAAGTCCCTGGTTCATTTTATTCCAATATCCGATTTTATAGAATTCATTGGCAGCCATCAATAGTTCTTCTTCTGAAGAATACCAGTTTTCAGTGGAGGCCTCAGACAATGGAACTAAGTCCAAGTCATTGCAGGAACTTGCTAAAAGTCCAAGTCCTAAAGCTAATATTATAAATTTATGTTTCATTTTTTTTCTTTCTTTTAAAAGTTAACAGATACGCCTAACAATATAGATGTTGTGATAGGATATTCACTTACTCCCATTTCAGGGTCCCATCCTTTCGGATATTTGCTCAAACAGAATAGATCGGAAGCACTGGCATAAATGCGTGCACCTTTGATACCTATTGCGTTCATCCATTCTTTAGGGAATGTATAGCCTAAAGTTATATTTTTGAGACGGAAATAACCTCCGTTGAACAGCCAATAATCTGACATGGCATAGTTGGAACTTTTGTTTACATGGGTTAGACGAGGATATTTGGCAACTGCGTTTTGTTCGTCCGTATTATAAGGACTCCAATAGTTTCCATCAATGATGGCGGGGAAATTCCCGTAATTGTTACGGAATGGTTCTACCATTTCTCTTGCCAAGCGTGCATTTTGTTTTCCGACACCTTGGAATGCCAATGAAAGGTCAAAATTTTTGTAGCCCAAATTGATATTACCACCATATAGGAAATGGGGTAATGAGCTGCCTAGTAATACTCGGTCATATTCAGGAGAAATCTTTCCGTCAGGTACACCGTCAGGACCAGATATGTCTTTGTATTTAATATCGCCCAATTGAGTGTTCTTATCATTGATTTTGGGAGAATTCTTTAAGTCTTCTTCTGTCAGGAAAAGACCATCGCTAACATAGCCATACCACTCATTGAATTCACTGCCTTCCATTTTAACTTTGTCACCGAGGAATTGGGTTCCTTGTAAATCCCCCATTTTGGAGGTGAAGTCAGAGAAGTTAATGGCTATTCCGTAGCTGAAGTCACCGATGTGGTCATTCCAGCTGACATTCAATTCATAACCTTTGGTTGACATTTTGCCGGCATTGACGTCTGGGTCAGAGAATCCTAGAAAATCAGGGATAGCCATTGCTAATAGCATGTCTTTAGTATTTTTCCAGTAATAGTCACCGTTCACACGTAAGCGGTTGTTCAAGAAAGAAATGTCTAACCCAATGTCTGTAGATTCAGTTTTCTCCCATGTTACATTTTCAATGGCATATTTCTGTTGAGATGCAGTTTGGTCAAAATAAATACCGTTGTTTTGATAGAAAATAGTGTTCCCAAATGCAATGGTTGACATATATGGAAAATCGCCAATACGTTCATTACCCAATGCTCCCCATGTAGCTCTAATCTTCAAGAATGACAGCCATTCCCAATTAAGATTCTTCATGAAATTTTCTTCGCTGAGTACCCAACCGGCAGAGAAGGAAGGGAATGTACCCCATCTGTGTTTCTTTGCAAAACGTGATGAGCCGTCATGACGTATATTGGCCTGGAATAAATATCTGTCGGCATAGCTGTACATGACACGTCCGAAGTAGGAACGATAAGCGTACTCTTTTCCTTTTCCAGAGTTGCCAATTAAATCTTTAGGTCCATTATTGAGGTATGGAAAGTTCGTGAGAACGTATCCGTCTCTGTCAGCACCTAATTCTTCAATATATTCGTAATAGTTTTCGTAACCTGCCATTAGGTTGATGTCATGTTTTCCGGCAAACTTCTTTGCATAGTTTACTATTAATTGCGTAGTGACATTGTAGCTGTCATTGCGGGTTTCTGAGAGTTTGGTTGTGTTGTATAGTCCGCTGTTATCTAAGTATCCCCCTATTGTATTGGGATCATCTGCCAATGTATAGCTGGCTGCTTTCTTGAATGTTTTGAACTTGTCGTAATTAAAGCGGGGAGCAACGATTGCTGAAATTTTAAATCCGTCAAAAGGCTTGAAATCAATAGATGCTTTACCGCCCAATGCTGTGTACCATTTTTCTGTTGTACCACCCAATTTCATCAATCCATAAGGGTTGGCTCCCGATTTGCCTTCAGCTATACGGCCGTCATCCCATACTCCTGCATAAATAGCAGGCATGTAGCGCATCATTCCGAATGGAGTGAATTGCGGCATGTGGTGTTTAGTGCGCTTAACATTGAAGTCCAATGTAGCACTTAACTTTTGGGTAATGTTGAAGTCATTGTTTACACGTAATGTATAGCGTTGGAAATAACGGTCACCGTACAGACCGCCTACTTCATCATACGCCAAGGATGCTTTGGTCTTAACGACCTTGCTGCCGCCTGAAAGGTGGATACTGTGACTTTGACGGGTTGCGGATTTCTCAAGAATCAGATCTTGCCAGTCGGTTATAGGATACTGGTTGGGATTGGTTGCATTGTTTTTCACCCAGTTATTAACTTGGTCTTCTGAATAGGCTTGGTATTTGCCACCGTCCGGATTATCTGTATATCGTAATTCATTAGCCATTTCCAGAAAACGTTGCACGCCTACAACCTCAGGCTCTGCGGTAGGTATTTCCCAACCGAATTCACCGTTATAGGTCAATGACAGTTCCTTGTCACTGGCTCTTTTGGTGGTGACAAGAATAACGCCAGCAGCGGCACGAGAACCATAGATAGCAGCGGAAGCAGCATCTTTCAATACAGAAATGCTCTCAACGTCGTTGGCATTTACTGAATTGATGTCACCAGGCACTCCATCAACGATAACCAGAGGATCTGAATTCCCGATGGTTGTGATACCACGTACATATATCTTGTCTGCATTTGCACCAGGCGCATTATTGTTACGGGTTACCATTAACCCTGGGATGGTTCCTTGCAAAGCGGTGGAAAGGGAAGTTGTTTTACGGGCGGCTACTTCTGCACCTCCCACAGAACCTACTGCACCGGTCAAGTCTTTCTTTTTTACGGTACCATAACCGATAACAACAACTTCTTCCAAAGTCTTTGAATCTTCTTGCAGCACTACATTGATTGCGTTTTTACCGTTGACAGCAACAGATGCCGGTATATAGCCTACGTAAGAAACGGTTAGAGTAGCTTTCTCCGGCACATCTTCCAATGTATATTCACCGTCAATGTTGGTTATTGTTCCTTGTGTAGAGCCTTTGATAATAACGGAAGCTCCGATAAGCGGCTCATCATTTTCGTCTACGATTCTACCGGTTACTTTCTTTTTAGCACCTACGGATTTGTTGGTTTGCTGGAACAGCAAAATCTGCTTGTTTGCTTTTATTTCAAAGGAGATTTTCGTTCCTTTAAATAATTCTTTCAATACGGCTTCAAGTGAAGCATTTGATACATTTAAATCCTTTTTTGTTTCAAGATTGGGAAGTTTGTCTGTGTAGAATACGTTATAACCGCTAGCTTTTTCAATTTGCGGTATAATCTGCTTGATGGTCTGCTTGTTTACAGATAAACTGATTTGGGCGAAGCTGTTTCCCCAGAAAAACAGTGCACCCAGCAGTACTAAAGACCGCATAATCATTTTGTTTTGTCTCATGTCTAATAATATTAGATTAATTGTTTTTTATTTTGAGAAAGGCGTACCAAAGACCTGCTCTAATAAGATATTAGAGTAACTTATGACGAATTTCTCGTGAATGTTTAAACTAGAATTTTATTTTGCTGCCGAAAGCTGGCAGTTGTGTTTGATGAAGTAAAAAGTTTATAAAATCTATTCCATATTTTCCTTTTTAAGTTAACATAAAGAGTTTATTAAACACTACTAATATATTACGATCGTATTATCAGATTTTATTTTGTAATTAATGCCGCCAGCTTGGCTGATGTATTCTAATACATTATTCAAACTGCTATTCTTGATGATGCCGTGATAAGTATATTGTTTTACTTTCTCGTTTTTGAATATAAATTTGCAATTATACATTCGTGTAAGCATGGTACA
>OGYE01000503.1_pt1 | contig 25051 bp, 15 predicted proteins | sample 1576471 | NCBI WGS metagenome assembly OGYE01 (sample SAMEA3541532, study PRJEB24748) | human gut metagenome | biome: human gut; feature: human-associated habitat; material: faeces | place: China | collected 2012
TAGGGTTTTCGTGTGCAAAAGTAGTCATTTTTTTATTCATACGTAGAAGGAGTTGTGCCAAAAGCGTCCACAAAATGCTTGCGGAAAGTCGGAATATCATTATATCCCACCATTTCAGCTACTTCCTGCACACCGTATTGTTTCGTTTTCAACAATACACCCGCACGACGCATACGTACTCCCCTGATAAGTTCTATAATCGTATAGTCCGTACTTTGCTTCACTTTTCGGTAAAGAGTCGGCTGACTCATATTTAATTCCGATGCAAGCTTCTTCACACTAAAGTCAGCTTCACAGATATTTTCCTCTACAATTTTAATTACGGAAGTGATAAATGGATCTTCTGCCTTTGCTTCTTCTTTTCCCGGCTGCTCTGTTTCATCTGCGTCAACGGCATCTGCTCCAGGTAACTTAAATAACTTTGCATACATTTGTTTCAACGTCTGACGGCCATTAATCAAATTACTGACTTTCGCTTTCAGAATACCGGGTGTGAAAGGTTTCAACACATAATCATCTGCTCCCAAGGTCAACCCTGTAATTTTATCCGTTTCCTCGTCCTTAGCTGTCAACATGATAATGGGGTATGTGTGTTTTTCCCGGATTTTCTGGCAGAGGGAAATCCGCTTATATCGGGAAGCATAATATCAAGAATTGCAAGGTCAAGTTCTTCTTGCTCAATACAAGTCAGAGCGTCCTTTGCAGAGTTAAATTTATATACGATGTAATTCTCGTTTTGCAGATAGACTTCAAGAAGATATGCAATATCGTGTTCATCGTCAACAACAAGAATTTTTTCGTTCATCCTGTTCTCTCCATTCTTTTTATATTTATCAATTAAGTATAACAAATTCCGTATTCGAACTCATAAAGAATTTTCAAAAATATATTAAAATTCTCCTAATATGTTTCATTCTATTCTTGTTTATCTCATCGCATAATAAGGCATTCCATAATCTCTATTATAACGCAAGCAACCATTCCCTCGGTTTCTTACACAACAGACAGATTCAAAAGTGAGAACTAAAGACGACTGCTTAGACCAATCGGTCTAAGCAGTCGTCTTTTTCTAACAATATTTAATAATGTGAAATTTTTGCTGATTTCCTTATCAAAATCAGTCGGAACGGCTTACTTAGAATACTTTTTCTTCTTGGAATATGCACTTGTTCCGATCAGTATTCCACCGGATATGAACAGCACTGCAAACCACAGCCACAGATTACTGTTATCGCCTGTCTGGGGACTGTTGGTATTTTCATTCCCATCTCCGTTAGGATTGGTCGGCTTATCGCTATCCGGATTTGCTGGATTTGTTGGGTTGTCATCACCCGGATTTGTCGGCTCTGTAGGCTTTGTTGTTCCTGTAGCCGGGATTTTCTCTCCCTTTACCTCATAACCGCAAACCTTGCACATCTTATCGCCCGTATATCCTGACTCAGTGGCTGTGGCATCCTTTGCATTTTCCACCTTCCAGTCATGTTCAGCCCTATCACTGACAGCCCCGCAGCTACATTCGTGCCAGTGTCCATTTTCGTCTGACTTCCACTCACTGCCATAGCTGTGCTGGTGCGTATCATCTACCGTTACCGTGATATTCAGCCGTTCGCTGTAATCCATGCCATCCTTATATGCTGCAATACGGAATTTTGTATTTTCCGTAATTGGTATCGGGTTGGTATAGATTTTCCGGCTTGAGCTATTCTGGCAAGGACAGGTATCGTCCGTCGTGTAATAAATGGTTACGCCATCCTCAGCCGATATTACAAGCTGTTCTCCGCCTTTTACCGTAATATAGTTTTCCTTCGGAGAATTTTCTCCAAATTGAGTTTCCCCAATCGCCGCCGTCGGACGCTTCGGACGTCTTTCCTCCAAGGCAGCACAGAACGTAAGCGTTTTTTCAAGGCTGGTACCCGCTGCCCGGAACGTAATATCTGTATATCCCGGCAGCAAAGCGTTTGCCGTAAAAACAGTTTTTCCCTCCGCATCCGTGACTTCTGAACCGGAATACAGCGCAGCAATCAAGGTATTTCCAAACTCCGCCTCTACGGTAACACCTTCCATGTAATTTCCTTCCGAATCCTTTACCCGTACCGTAATCTCTTTTTCTGTACCGGCTTTTGCAAAAATAACACTCTCATAATCCAGGATAAGTTCCGCCGGACGTGCAGAAACGGTTAATTCTCCGCTATTGTAAAAAGCAAGCGCTTTTCCGGTATAATTCTGTGCGCCGTCAAGGGTAAAGGAAACCTTACTGCCTTTTTGGAAGCCGCCCGCCTTTGTAATGTGCAATACCTTTGAATATCCGCTGTCCACGGACTGCCACATACCGGTCATGCCTGCTGGAAGTATGATTTCTTTTTCAGTATCCATATACTGGCTAAAGATTACTTCTATATAATCCGGATACGCTCCTACCGACGAAACCACTGGATTTTCCGTTGATTTCATGGGAACTTTCAATCCCATCCTCGGCGGCGGAACCTGCATCCATTCGGTCTGCGCTGCCTCATACCCATCCTTTTCAAAGCGAACCTGCCACCAGCCGTTCGGCACATCCCATGCAAATACTCCGCTGTTGTCCGTAATCTGCGGATTTATCTGCTCATAATTCTCCGCATCCCAGACAACTGCATTGGTTCCATCAGAGTTGTCCGCATAGTAAACGGTTGCCGTCACACCAGAAAGAGTATTGGATTTCACTGCCTCGTAAACAATACCGGACGGATCCATGACCGGCTGAATCTTTTGGGTCTTCTTCATAATGCGTTCCATATCCGTATCGTCACACTTCTGCTTCCGTTCCCTCGTCAGCCTGTCCAGTTCAGCGGAAAGCCTTGTAATCTCCGCAGCGCGGCGGACACCCGTAGCGTTGGAGCATCCGTCCCACATGGCGCTCAACCCGGTAGTTATCGGCGTTTTATCGGCTGCGCCGGCAACTGTAAAGATTGAACCTACCCAGGAATTGGCATAGTAGCGATCCTTTTCCAGACCCATGTACAGTCTAAGATCCATTGCCACAAAGCGTTCTCTCATAATCGCATTGGAGCAAAGCGGTTTATCCTTGTAGCGTTCCTCAAACATCTTCAGTTCGTCAATGTATCCCTGCATATCCGCCTCGCGTACTGTATAGTCCACATAGGCTTCCGTATCCTGCATTGCGCCTTCGATACCTGTTGCTGCCCCAACAAGTCCTACGGTTGTGGACATTCCCTCTGTCAGATTCAGTGCAAGCTGACTGTCCGTCACGCCCGGCAGATGCATTACCTGATTCAGTGCCTCCGTCGCATTTCCAAAACAACCGATAAATGCATTACGGACTCCCTGATCAAAATTACCGGCAGCTTCTCCGTTATAATCAATTTCGTTTCCGTCGGCGTCAATAAAGGCGAATCCTCCGGTAATGCCGCTTACGCCGCCTTCCCGAGCCAGAGAAGTGTTCGTTGTTTTCATAAGCGCATTTGCCACCGCCCGAATCGCCACAGGCTTGAATTCCTCCTGCACTTCTGCCGATTCTTCCGCATAATCCTTAAATGCGATAAATGTCCCGTCTGCGTTTTCGCACACCTCATAACCATCCGCCCGGAGTTCCTCTGCTGTGCGTGTATTCTCCTTCATCGTAATGCCCATATCCGCATAGACTTCCTCCCATGAGCTGTATTCTGTGATGTTCTTTTTCAATCCCATCATCTCGGAGAAACTTTCCATCGCTTCATCAATTGCTTTCTCCGCATTGTAGAACGCCGCCTGAACCTCCGGCGTTTGTTTTGCGAACCACTCCGGCATGGTTTCCGACGCACGGTACTTTGCACCAAAAATATATTCGGACACATCGAAATTCGGGGCCTCCGTATAGGTAAGGTTGTTCGTTTTCGCATATTCTTCCATATACCGATTCTTAGTTTCCGCAATAGTCCCTGCTAATTTCTCACTCTTTTTATTTCTCTCATTCGTAATCTCCGCCGCCTTTTTCTGGCTCTTTTCGGCTGTTTCTGCGTCATAAGTGAATGCCTCTCCCTGATCTACCCAGTCGATGGAAAACTCTTCCGGGAGCTGCGCCTCTGTAACAACTCCGCTTTCGTCAGATGGAAGCATAATCTCTCCCGCAAAGTTAAACCGATAGCCTGCGCCTTCTGTCAGTTCTTCTGTTTTGAAGAGCTGCATTGATATCGTATGTACCGTTCCGTCCAGCGTCTTCATATAAGTGATTACATTCTCCGGCGCTGATCTGCCTACAAATGCAGCGCATACGGTCCATGCATTGTCTGCTTCCTCATTAAATAAATACCAATAAAATGTCCGAGGATAAAAGGACTGTGACGCTGAATACAGGTATTCTCCATTATAAGGGCTACCCAGACGGTTTGTCTGATAAAAATTCCATGATTCTAACGCCGCAACTGTTTTGGCATAGGTAACATTTGCAGAAACCCGTTCGTTACCGATGATTGCCGTCAGTTCAAATGTCTGTGCCGGAAGAGCATCGTCCGGAAGATTATAGGTAAATGTCACATTTCCAAGACCATTGGTTTTTCCTTTTCCCACCGGTTCCCTGTCCAGCAGTAGCGTGACATCATTGTTTGGCGCTGCACAGACAGTCACTTTATTCCCCGTCAGACTGTTCAAGTCTCCCGCCGCCGGGCGAATCTCATAATCATAGACAGTAAACGAGGTGCTTCCGATTGGTGCCGTCGTCTTTCCCACCGTTGCACCTGCAGAAAGACTGTATGTCCCTGCCTTGCTGCAGGAAAACCCCAAATAGAACATGCCCGTCTGCTTTGTTTTATTTATCGTAACCGTATTGCCAGAAGCCGTATAATCATCTTTTCCCAACTGTTCTGTCTCTGAACAGACATATTTCAGCGTCATATTCTCAGGAAGCAGAATCGATACCGTTCCCTTCTTACCCTCTGCAAAACCATAATAAACTCTTACCGCAAAAGTCTGTCCTCTAATCACATAACTCGTCTCGGAAACAACCGAGCATTTCTCTTTATTTAGGATACCGGACACGTCTGTTTTCAGCAGGGGAACCGTAATTTCCACCGGATTCGTCTCTCCATCGGAAACCTCCGCAGTTACCTTCGCATAATCGATTCCTTCTGTCAGCCCTATACTCTCCAGAACATCCAAGGATGCTACCACCGAGAAGTTATCGTTGGCGTTATATGCGACCACGGTATAAGTTCCGGCCTTCAGTCCGTTTGTCAGATAAAAGCCATCCTTTGCGATTTTGCTCTTGCCGACCAGCTTCCCTGCCTTATCAAACACAAGAATGTGATTGTCTCCGGCGAATTTACCGCTTGCGGTAAGTTCCAGTTTACCCCATGCGGTCAGCGGAAGTTCAAACACTCCTGTTTCGCGGTCTGCGGTTACGCTTCCGCCTGTAAATCCAAGGGCGTCTGCATCTACAGTCAATGTCAGATTTTCTTCGATAACAGTATCCTCCAGCACCACACTTGGATATTGCAGGATATAATCCGTTCCTTCTTTCAGTTCCCGTTCTCCTGCCTTCAGGCTGATTTCCAGATTACGGAAACTATTTACCGCCGACTCGCCAAAGTCCACCTCCATCACACGATTCATCGGTAATTTGTCTCCGTCTGAAAATGCAATTTCTCCCAAATCCCAGTCTCCGTCAAGCGACGCCCGGATAAAATGCTTGCTGTAATATCCGTCTTTAGAAACTTCCGCCGTCACTTTTGATCCGGCATCTGCCTTCACTTCAAAATGATTGTCCGTAAGGGTAACAGGCATCTCCTTTTCATTTACATACAGCTCTACCTTGCCCCCTGCAGGAACAGTTCCCGATACGGTATAAGAAGAAGCGCTGCTTTCAAGCGGTTCAAAGATATACAGATTCTGTGCGTTATACTGTGCATCTTTCTGTATATCATAGAACTGCTTCAACATCGTCAGATTCCCGGCAGAATCCGTCTCATAGGTTCTGATATTTGTAAAATCCGGGAACGGGTTCTCATAAGTCTGACCATCTATGTCCACCGTTTCTCTGCTTTCTTCGCTCCGTGGCGTCAGCCAGAAATCCCGGTTTCTCACTTCCACCGTAATTCCAGTGAATGTCGTATCATCATTCTGTTTCTTACATCCGGCGAATGCTCCGCTTCGAAGCTCCGTTACCGTTTCCGGAATCACGACGGTTCTTCTGGCAAGACCTGTGCAATTTTCAAATGCCCCACGCCTGATCTGTTCCACACCCGGAAAAATTGTAAGGGAAGTCATATTCAGATTCCCGGAAAATGCCGCTTCTCCAATGCTTCTGATATTTGCCGGAATCGTCACCTGATCAAAATTACAGTTCGTAAAAGCATAATCACCAATCGCTGATACACTGGGAAGCGTCAAAGCCTCGTTCAATTCCGAAACCGGAAGCGCCGTACAGTTTGTAAATCCTGCCACCGTCGTGAAATTCTTATTTGACGGCCATGTAATATCCGTCAGCGACGCACAACTATCAAAGGCCTTAAACCCAATATCCGTGACGCTGTCCGGCAGCACAAGAGATGACATCGGACAGTATGCAAATGCTTCTTCGCCGATACTCTGTACTCCCTGTCCGAGAGACAAATTTGTCAGCTTCTCACACCACCGAAACGCACAGTTGTCAATTCTCGTCACGCAGTCCGGTACAGTGAATTCTGTAAACGCTGCATCCTCAAAAGCATAAGCCGGAATAACCGTCAGCGCAGTACTTTTTGAAATATCCACTTTGGAAAGACTGTGGCATCCGCAAAATGCCAGTTCCTGCATATCCGACACACCTGCCGGGAACGCGACTTCTTTCAAAAGAATCGCTCCGGAAAATGCACTGTCACCAAGGAAAACTGCTTCCGTACAGGCTGAAAAGTCAGCAATTTCTAACACCGAACATGCCGCAAACGCATAAAGCTCGATGGTTGTCAGATGAGCCGGAAACTTCACAGAAACCAGTGTTTCATTATTGCGGAATGCTTCCCCGGCAATGGTTGTAACAGTTTTTCCGTCGATTTCATCCGGGATCACAATTTCCGTAACCGTGTCGTCGCATCCGGTAATGGCAATGGTATTATCCTCCAGAACCTCGTATGTAACCTTTCCGCCTGTTGCATCAAAAGAACTTGCTTCTGCCGCCAAACTGCTGACGGGCATCGCTCCCATAATCAGGCACAAAGATAATAAGACAGCCATAAATCTTTGCTTTTTTAACTTCATATCTATGCCTTCCTTTCTGCTGTTACCGTTTGTTCAGCTTTCGGCGTCTGCCGTAAACCGTGCATCCTACCACGCCGCCAAAAGACACGAATAATACAACAAACCAAATGGCTATGTTGCTGTTGTCGCCGGTCTGCGGGCTTGTAGCGTCGGTATTCTGCGTTGCTTTGCCATTATTATCTGTCTGCGGGTTGGTCGTTTCGCTGCCGCCTGCAGTTGTGCCGGTATTTGTCGCTATGATTCCGTATTGGCTTAAATGGTTTGTTTCAAATACAATATAACCGTCTTCTACCATCGCTGGTATGGTTTCTTTTATTTTATCATCCAAGATATATACGACTTCGTATTTATCATATCCCTTTACATCCTCCGGCAACGCAATTCTGATTTTCATTTTGGTATCGCTGATTTTTACAACGGTATTCCCATCCATCACATTGATGTCCGCTATAAATTTAACATTCTTATCTGCCAATTCTTTTCTGACTTTTATCTCCTGAATGTCTAATCTGTAGTCTTTATTGATTCCGTCTGCAAATTCAATATTTGCCTTAATATCTCCTGTGCTTTGAGTTTTCTTTACGGTATCCTGAGTCGGCTGCGAAGGTGTAACTGGTTCATCAGGTTCTGTCGGTGTATCTGCATTTTTAGCCCAAGAAGCATATAATGTTAAGTTTTGATATGCTATATACCCCTCAAAATCATATAAAACTGTATCTTTTTCAGTTTCAATTTCGTTGTCTTTATCCCAAAGTCTCCAATATATATATGTAAGATTTTTTCCGCTTCCATCACTTTTTGTATTCCATCCGGTAAAAGTATATCCTTCCCTTACAGGCGTATATGGTAAAAGTGACATAGAAGTTCCGGAATCAGCACCGCCTACATAATCGTATTTATTTGATTCTTTACTATCTATCGTTCCGCCGTTGGCATTTAAGACAAGCACTCTGTCGTTGCCTTCGAAAGTGTTTTTCGTATATGTTGCCGTAACTGCTACGGCGTCTTTTTCAGCATAGCAACTGGAATCAATAGAAGTAACAAATTTTCCGTCCAAATCCCAGCCGACAAAGGTATAGCCGTCTCTTACAGGCGTATATTGTGTTAAATCGACGGTTTGATACTCGCTTGAGCTGCTTGTTAATCTCAGTTTTGCCTTGCCATTTACGGTACCGCCGAAGCCGTCAAGCGTTAAATAATATGTGCCTGTTCCTTTTAACGCCTCATCGGAGAATGTTGCATAAAGGTTAAGGCCGTTTGAGTACTTGACTTCAGTACCGTCAGCCAACCAAATGCTGCCGGCAGATGTGAAATCTGCCAATGCCAATTCTTCGTCAGCTTTCGTATAATCAGGCCAACCATTTCCCCAATAAGCAAATTTGGTTTCGCCGTTGAAAGGAATAATTCCCGCCGCCAGTTCGGACAGACTGACCGTTGTTTCGCCATCGGCAACATTAAACCTTATTACTTTTGCATAATCGCCGTCAATGTCGCCGTTCCAGTCGTCAGTAGTCAGGATAAGCGTATACTGTCCGTCGTCACCGATTGTTGCGGCATTTACAGTCATTATGCCTGAAAAACTTGAAAAACTGATTATTGCTGCGAGCAGCATCAAAAATCCTGTTTTCAATTTCATTTCAATTTCTCTCCTTAATTTTGCGTTTGGTCTTTTTTGATTTTCCATAATGATTCCTCCATTTTCTAAGCCTTGCAAACAGACTTTTGTAATTTTGATCTTCTCAGCGACGCATTCGCCAGCACTGTCTCATTTTCCAGATATTGTGATATCCGGTCGGCAACAGCAGTAACGGCTCGCTGTATCCCATCTGCGGACAAGTATTTGTGTGGACGCACCATTGTGACAAGCAATTGTGTTCCATCTGCCTGTTCGCTTACAGAAATAGAAAAGACGCTTTTATTTCCATATACCGATATCTCGGAAACGATTGTTGACGATTCTGTTTTCTCGTATCGGATTCTGTCCTGTTCCAGTACCTCGTATATGGCAACGATGACATACTGCCGGACATATGGAAGTATCCTTTGCGTAGTATTCACGATTCAGCCTCCTTCCCTGGTACGCTTCACTTGTTTCGCATAAATACTGACTCTATTATGGGCAAAAGAGGAAAAAAAGTATATAAGGGAAGTCCGCCATTCTGCTGAAAATAGGGTGGCGGAAGTCCGCCATTCTTAAAATTTGGGGCAAAAAGCTGTTTTTCACTCTGAAAAAGACATAAAAAATCCGCCCTCCGTTTCCGGAAGGCGGCAGAGCAAATGCCAGGGTGAAAAATTATTTATTGTAAAGATTGAGCAGTCCGACACGGGATTTTACACCGGTCTTTTCGTAGATAGCGGAAATATACCGTTCCAAAGTTCGTCTGGAAACATACAGGCTTTCAGCTATTACCTGAACGCTGTCCTCTGTATTGACAAGACAGCCGAACACCTCAGTTTCTCTTTCCGTGAAAGAAAACACTTCTGAGAATTTTCGCAGCTTTTCTTTCTCGCTGACAGCATCAGATGCATCTGTAATAAGCTGTTCCATAAATGCTTTCTTTTGAAAGGTATATGCAGCCGCCACGATGCTGACTGCCACAAACAAAAACAGCACAAGAACAATGACGGCAATACTGCTGTCGGAGGACAGCAGGGTTAAAACGAGATTGGCAATGACGGCGGCGGTGATATTATTAACCGCACGTCCCATGCCTGCCCACAGCTCAGGTGTTTTCATATGACAGGAAAGCTCCATAAAGCCAGAGGTAAAGAATACGGCAAAAAATCCCGCCGACAGATAGAAAACAATCAGGCCTATCAAAAACGGTCCGGCAAGTTTAAGTACGACGATACATATGGTTGACAGCACCATCACACAGTACATAACAAGCCCCATATATTTGCGATTCTTTATGTCAAACACAAATCCCGCCGCCAGACCGCTTAGCGCAAGCAGGATTCTCGGCCATTGTCCTATGTCAACTGTTCCGTTTGCATGTACAAGCGTTACCGCACTGTCAAGCGTACTGAAAATAAATGTCATCAGCACTACAAGCAGAATAATAAGAATACCGACTATTGATCCCTTTGTGTGTTCTCCAGTATTGCTTTCGCTCTTTTCTTCATCCGATGACGCTTCTGACTTCTGACCATTGCTTTCACAATAAACACGGTCGTTCTTTATCAGCATCCAAACAAGCAGCAGCAAAAATACCGATAAAATGATTGCTTCCGCCGTTTCCGAACGAACAAGATTGTTGTTTGCAAACTGGAGCAGGATACCCAGCGCATAGGAAATACCCACAGTCCTTGCCAAATACCTGTCTGTTTTCATCATACGCATGGAAACATAAAAAACGGCGCTGCCGGCCAAACCAAGAAGCAGAAACAAAACAAGTCCCGCTATGAATGTCGCTGTATAAGCAGTCCCCATACAGATGAGGGCTATGCACAGAACGGATGCAAGGCTGATCATAACGAAGCATACTGCTTTGAGACGGTTTTTACAAAAGCGGTTCAATAACGGATACAGCAGAAAGCCTGCCGTACTTACTCCGAGTGCATAATTCTGTGCCAAGACGGTTTTATCCTCTGATACCATGCTGGAAAGCACATCTACATATAGATATTCCGCACCTAAAAACAGAAAGGTGAACAGTCCCATCAGAACAACAGCATTTATGTAAGGGATTCTATCCTTCTTTTTCATATCCTTGTCAATGAGCAGCTTCCAAAGTTTCTTATAACTCACAGTCATACAGATTCCCCTCGTTTCTGAAATTCTTTTTTGTAATAGCAACGGTAACTGGCAGAGAAAACAGCCCGTGCATTTAAATTTAATTCAGCATATCATATTTCAGCTAGTCCAGCCCATCCTTTATCCGATCCTGTATATTGACCAGACACTGTAGAAGAACAGGAATATCATCAATCCAGTGGTTCCTGTTCATGTATTCAAGCTCCATCACGTAGTTCTTGCCTTCTATATTGTAGTACCTTGATATGACCTGGTACGAATCAGTGCCCGAAAACTCTATCTTAACACGCTGCCTTTTATCTTTTATGGTCTTGGCCGTGATACAGTTCGTGCACAGTTTATTTCTCTTCCAAAATGAATAGCATGAGCTTTTTTCTATATCTTCTTTGTGCATGTTACACCCTCTTCGTCAGATATATTTTTCCTCGAAGCTTTCTATGCACATCGGCTTGTCAAAGAAATATCCTTGTATGTAATCTATTCCCATCTTTTTAATTATAGCATATTGTCTGCCAGTCTCAACCCCTTCCACGCAGACATGTACTCCAATTGTGTTGGCAAGCTCTGTAACCATCTTGACAAATGCATCAGAAAAATCATCCTCCCCAAGATGTTCAATGAAGCATTTATCTATTTTAATGATATCAAGAGGCATCTCCCTGATATGGTTGAGTGATGAATATCCTGTACCAAAATCATCAAGCGCAACCTTAACACCCAGCGCTTTTATCTCACTGAGTATCCGCTTCATGCGCACCATGTCATTGATTGCCAGACTCTCTGTCACCTCAAGACACAGATTTCCCGGTTCTATACCCACCTCGTCAATTATGCCTTTGATTTTCTTGACTATGTCATTCTGCAGCAGCTGCACCACAGACAGATTTACGTTGACCTTGTAGTCAGGATGTCCCATGTCATTCCAGTACCTGCAGTGCTTCGCCGCCTCTCTTAATACATGCTCCCCGATTGGGTTTATAAGCCCAAGATACTCAGCAAGCGGTATAAAGTCAACCGGATTTATAAAGCCCATGGTTGCTGAATTCCATCTGACAAGAGCCTCTGCACCTGCACAGACATCCTCCCCCTTCACGTTTATAATCGGCTGAAAGTACACGGTGAACTCATCGCACTCATTCATTGTGGCTTTTCTCATGTGCTTTTCCAGGTCAAGACGCTTTGTGCTTGTGCCATCAATACCCTCGTTGTAGAACTCTATACGGTTTTTTCCTTCTTTCTTAGCATTGAAAAGAGCTATATCAGCTCTTCTTATGACATCCTCCACAGTGCTTGCATCTGTCGGGAAAAATGCCACACCGGCACTTATTGTACAGTAATAGTCCTCTCCCTTCAAGAACCACGGTCTGACAAATATCTGCTGTATATCATTAATGATACTCTCCAGCCTGTCAACAGAGCTGCCTGTCACTATGACGATAAACTCATCGCCACCCATCCTGTAGCAGTGGTTCTCAATTTCCTTCACCTGTGTCAGGCTGTGCGATATAGCTTTTAAAAGCACATCTCCGTACTGATGGCCAAGCCCGTCATTTATATGCTTGAAATCATCCAGATCTATATAAATCATCGCACCTCTGGTGTCGTTTTTCACTGAATCATCTATAAACTTAGCCAGATCCTGCTCACATCTCATCCTGTTATATAGCCCTGTCAGGAAATCATTATTGGCCTGGTTCTCAATGCGCTGCTGATAACGCTTCTTCTGTGTGATATCATACATTGTAACAAGCTGCACCTTGCGGCCATCCACCCACACTATGCCTGTGCGATGAATATCAAACCACTTATCCTCCTCCGTTACGTAGACCTCTGTAAAGCTCCGGCTCTCTGCAGTATGGGAAAAAATATATTTTTCCAGCTTGTTCTGTTCGATAATATTTGAAAGCAGCTGCTTACAGTAATTATTCATGTAAAGTATCTCTGACTTAGACATATCAGCCACGTATATACCGCAGCCGGAGTTTTCCAGTATCGCTTCGAGCGAAGCATAGGAGCCTGCAAGCGAGTTGGTTGTTATCTTTTTTGTGAGAATACTTTGAATGACGCGCTTCGTATCATTTAAAAACTTCACATCATATTTTTCCCAGCTTCTGTCATCCTTCTCATCAAAAAAGCACACATACATCTGAGTCCTGTTATCTATATTTACAGGCTGGAATATGGCTGCCCTCATAGCCTGCTTCTCCATGAAAAGGCGGAATTTCTCCGGCATCACAGAGTCTGATGATATAATGTAAGGCTTTCCGGTGAAAAAAGGCACCTCGGTAATTGATATTGTATCAAACGGCTTTCTGCCATAGCTTACAATCACATCCAAATGCATGCCGTCCACGTTTTTGCGGATGATAAAAGCACCGGTAAGCTTTATGGTAGTAACTGCACTCTCCAGTGCTTTTTGAGCCATATCAGTAAAGCTTCCATCCATCTCAAGCAGTTTTATAACAGAATTGATAGCCCCAAGCATATGAAACTGTTTCTTAATTTCCTCATCTGACTTCCTGATAAGCGAAAGTGCCTCATTCGCAGCATCCTCATCTCTCATTGTGATCAAAAGCTGTCTGGTCATAGTCTCCAGGAACTCAATTGTTCTGTTAAAACGTGCTTCACTGGTAATAATTATGCCATCAGGAAGCATGTTTCTCTCATCATTAGACATCTGCTCATCAATTGCCGCAGCTATAACCCAATATATATCGTGGGTATTGTCCACTCTTACAATCAGACCATACAGCCTGATATAGTCCTTATCCAGAGGTTCATCTATGAGATTCTCAACCCTGCAGTCCGACAGTCTCAAAAGAAGGTTTTCGTATTTTTCCTCACCAATAAAGGTAAGCATACTCTTCCATTTATCGTTACATTGACACACCTCTGTCATGACTCCATCCTTTTTTGTCAGACACGACAAATATATTCCGTTGACCATGCAGAAATAATCCTGTATTTTTTGAAAAAGCTTGGAATCTGACATATTTTCCTCCTAAAAACTCACACAAATCAATCCTCATATCTGATAACAAACAAATAAAAGTCATTCTTATCGAGAATACATGTCTCCTGAAGCAGACGGTATTCGACACGCAGCCTGATTTGTTTCTTCACAAACCCAATCTCATTTGAATACATGACTATGATTCCGCCGGATACCAGATGCTCTGCAGCCTTGTCGAAAAACCTCTCGTAAAAAAGCTCCATCTCCGCCTTGGTCTGTCGGTTACGAACCGGCATATCCGTAATCAGCTCATCAAATTTATAGTCATGTCTGAAATCAAAGAAATCCCTGTGTATAAAATTAATTCTTGTTTTGGCAAATGCAGCATTCTCTCTACCCATAGTGATTGCATCTCCATAGGTATCTGTAGCATATATCTCGCGAGCCGGAACTAAATGTGCGCGCTCTATAAGCAGTGTACCAACTCCGCAGAACGGATCCATGATTTGTGCCGTTTCCTTAAGATACGGCTTTGCAAGTGAAACAATAAGTGCCGCTTGTGATGGATGCATCGACGTAGGAAGCACATTCTTTCTGTACGCAAATCTATTATCCTGTATGGAACATAATCTCATGCAGACAAAAAAATTGTCATTTTTTGTCGGTATGAGCTTAATCACCACGTCGTAATCATTTGGTGAATTGATCATCCTGCCCGCAAAATGCATATCGATAGCTTTCGCAAGCCTGCTCTGGTACGCCGCATCTGCCGTGCTCTCAATACGATAGTAAAACGGACCACCCTCTCGGTGCATGCGTCTTAATATATCATACATATCTGACTCTGCAAGAAGTCCGGCTGCTTCCTGTGCATCCTTTGGCAGAAGCGATGCTGCATGTATGGTAAAGTACATTTTTCTGAATGTGCGCACCTGCATGATAAGAGGTATATTGTCAGTCTTTACAAGCACGCCAAGCGGATGCAGCTTTGTATCCTTAACCGGTATCTGGCGTCGTACCACCTCTCTGTGAAGGCGGTTTGTCATCAGAAGCAGCTCAGCCTTTACTCCCTCGAGCACAGGTGTATGGTGCTTTATCCCATTATATTTAATCAAGATTTTATTTATCTCGTTTAATTCTTCCTCAATATGCTTCCTATTTTCAGCTGTGACCGTCATATGCTCAAGCTCTTTTGCACGCTCCATAAGCTGTGGCAAAAGCTCTTTGCAGTCCAGCTGTGACAGCGCCGCCAGATATGAGCCCTTTACAAAGCGCATCTGTTCAGTCTCGTATGCTTTAAAAACCTCATCAGAAAGCTGTGACATATGAAGATCTCCTATCAGAAGCGCTGCGTTCTTTCTGGTTTTTGCATCGTCTGCTCCCATAAACGACACAAGCAGCTCATCTTCTCCTGCAAGCAGCTTTAGAGCCTCTGCTAATGCATTTTCATCTTTAATCTCCTGTCTGAGGCTGCTCAGATTCTGACGTACATTCTCTTTTTTTAACAGATTTCCGATAATTTCATTCATTTTTTAAATCATCCTTTAATTTATTGTATATTGTCAGTTTTGGCTTGCCTCTTCCTTTGGCACACCATTTTCTTCGATATATGTATCCAGATCCTTGTGAAACTGTTCCCACGCATCCTCATGCTCCACAAAGTAGAGCGGACACTTCTTGCCTGTCACATCGTAATGTCTTATCACATCATCCGCATTCAGATCATACCGCCCCATAAGCCATGTGGTGAGCTCTATAAGCGACTGATATGTGCTGTCGTTGAACTTTCCTGTCTCATCCTCTATGCAGCACTCTATCGATATTGTGTCACTGTTTCTGTTATTAGATGCATATGATATCTCATTGCAAGGTATGCACTGCACTATCTCACCCTCTAATCCTATAACAAAATGTGAGCTTGCTTTGGTCTTTTTGGTCTCTGCCAGGCCATTGAAATAGTCTCTGTTTTGTCTGGCTGACGTACCCGGATTTGCTGTATAATGGACAACTATGCCGTTTACCTTCTCAAGTGCCTTCTGTGGTCTGGAATACGGATTGGGTGTCAGCAGCTGTACATCAAGCTTTGGCTGTATAGGATTGTAAAGCGTACTGGTCACCTCTGCCTTTACCTCTTCCTGCTTTGCCTTTTTGCCCCTTAAAGCTCCCACTATGATTATCGTTGCAATTATAAGTATTATCATGCCTATAACAATGCCATTGTTAATAAGCTGCTTTCTTCTGACCTGGGCGCGGTGTCTCTTTCTATATTCTTCGCGCTTTCTCTGTCTTATCTTTTCATACTCGTCCATTTAATTATCCCCGGTTATCTCTTTTGTTTGCTTTTATATAGCTATTCCAAGCTTTTATAAACATTTGCATACATATAAGAGTATATTAGCACAAATCGTCTTATTATGCCACATAAAATAATACAAAAGCACCAGATATTATGACGCAACATAATACCCGGTGCTTTATTATAAATGTATATTCTTATTATTAATCACACTTAATCTCGTGAACCCATCCATCCGGTCCATCAATATGGCCCATCTGAATGCCTGTAAGTGTGTCACGAAGCTTCTTTGTGACAGGTCCCATCTCATCCATACCGCTTGGGAAGCAGATTTCCTTGCCATGGTCTACAATCTTTCCTACCGGTGAGATTACTGCTGCTGTTCCGCAAAGTCCACACTCAGCAAAATCCTTTACCTCATCAAAGAGCACCTCTCTGTGCTCAACCTTGAGTCCTAAGTACTTCTCTGCAACTACCATCAGTGAACGGCGTGTGATTGATGGCAGGATGCTGTCTGATTTAGGTGTAACAAATGTGCCATCCTTTGTGATAAAGATGAAGTTTGCACCACCTGTCTCCTCTACCTTTGTACGTGTTGCAGGATCGAGGTACATATTCTCTGCAAAGCCCTGTGCATGTGCATCTACAATGGCGTGAAGACTCATTGCATAGTTGAGTCCTGCCTTGATATGTCCTGTTCCGTGAGGTGCTGCTCTATCAAAGTCTGATACACGGATTGTGATTGGCTTTGCGCCACCCTTGAAGTATGGTCCTACAGGTGTTACAAGGATTCTGAACTGATACTCATCAGCCGGCTTAACACCGATTACTGCATTTGTTCCCATAATGTATGGTCTGATATAGAGTGTAGCGCCTGAGCCGTATGGTGGAACCCATGCAGCATTTGCCTTTACTACTTCCTCAACTGCCTTTACAAATCTATCCTCCGGGAATACCGGCATCTCAAGTCTCTCACATGAATCCTTAAGACGCTGTGCGTTTAAGTCAGGTCTGAAGCAGACAATTCTGCCATCCTCTGTTGTGTATGCCTTAAGTCCCTCGAAGCATGTCTGTGCATACTGGAATACTCCCGCACACTCATTAAGTGTCACTGTATGATCCTTTGTGAGCTGTCCATCGTCCCACTTTCCATCTTTATAATTAGAAACATAGCTGTAATCTGTTTCCTGGTAGCCAAAACTAAGGTTTGACCAATCGATATCCTTCTTTTCCATCTTTATATCCTCCGTTTCTTTACGGATCCGATATAACCTAGCGTTATCATATATCGGGTCTACTATCATTTATGCTCATTCTAGTACAATAGAAAAAAAATGTCTAGTACTATTTTTTTATAATAACCATAACTTAAGTTTCTATATAGCTTTTTTTACTATTATAAGATAAGGCCTGACTTTTTCTTACTTTTTTCAATAGCGGTATTAAGCTTTCCAAACGGACGTCCAAGCAACAGTCCGATCACAAGCGATATTGCTATAAATATAAGAAGAATCGCAAGATCCTTGCAATAATCAAAGCGGTACATGCCTCCCACGCACTCTCTTAGGGCATTCATGGCATAGTTAAACGGCATGAACTTATACAGTGCTCTGTACACCTGTGGCAGCACCTCAACCGGGAATGTGCCACCTGCGCCTGCCACCTGAATGACCATAATGACTACTGCTACAGCCTGTCCCACATTGCCCAAAGCTGCTGTGAGTGAGTACATAAGAAGCGTGAATACAAAGCTTGTCAGTGCGCTTGCACACCAGAAAAGGAACGGATGCCTGCACTGTATTCCGACAAAGAACAAATCACCGAGCACTGTCACAAGTGTCTGCAGCTGTCCTATCACGAAAAATGTGATATATCTGCCAAAAAACTTATGTACGCTGTTTACTTTGCCAAGTGATTTTATATCGTCAGTGTCCTTTACCTTTGTTTTCACAAGTGCAACAGTTATCAGACCTCCCACCCACAGAGCCAGTACTGTGTAAAACGGTGCCATGGCTGAGCCATATGTGGATATCTCATATATCTTCTGCTCATCCATAGACAACGGTGATGTCACAAACTGCGCAATGAGTGTCGGATCTGTCTGAAGCAGCTTTACAATCTCATTAAACTGCTCATCGTTTGATAAATTATCAAATCCTGATATAACATTCTGCAAACCATCTCTGATCTGCTGTACATACTGTCTGGTATTTACAATATCTGCATTTCCTGATTTAAGAACTGCCGAATAATCATCGAGTGCTTTTTGTATATCCGGGAAGCTGTTGTCCAAAGAACCAAGCATGGACTGTGTCTCAATAAGTGCATATTCTATATCATATACCGCTCCTGTGAGATTTGGTGACACGCTGTGGTCAAATGTATTTTTAAGTGTATCTATTGCAGACCTGGCACTTGACACATCGGCTTTTATCGACTCCTTAAGAAGCTTTAGCTTATCTGCCGTCAATTCAGTATCAGACTTAAGGTCTTTTATCTGTGTTTTAATGCTTTGGATATTTTTCCTGACAGCCTCTATCTGCGAGCTATCCACTCCCTTTAAGCCCTCAATAGCGGAAAGCGTATTCTCTGCAAGCTGTTCTACCGTATCAAAGCCGGCCACGGAAACAGATATGTCCGCAGTATCGGCATCAGCTACTCCCGATGCATTTAAGAGCTGTATAGAGTTTTCCAGCACATTCAGCTGACTGTTTATGTTTGATAAGCTTATGTCGACCATCTGTGTGATGGTTTGTGCAGTCTGCGCTCCCGAGAGCACCGATGACTGCATGCCGCTTACCGATGACTGTCCCCCGTCAATCAGCCCCTGCACACTCGGAAGCAGTGACTGTGTCGAGCCTATCAGGCTGTCTGCTGAATCCGTGAGCATGGCAAATGTATCGAGCATGCCTGCATATGTAGAAAGAGTCGTATCCATATCCTTTAGCTTGTCAACAACCGTTCCGGCCAGGTTATCTCCTGATTTGCCGTCTCCCACTATGAGCTCTCCCGACTTTGACGCTATCTCCGTAATCGTACTTACCATTGAAGAGTTTACAGACTGCTGCACCGTGGTCTTGACCTTTGAGGTTATCTTTGTTGCTATGGCATTTTTCTTGCTGTTTTCATAGTATTCTATCTGCGGATTGACCGGCTCACCGCTTAAGAAGCTAAGCATATCAGCTGAAAAATCCTTTGGCACAATAAAGGCTGCATAGCACTTTCCACTATAAACATACTCCAGTGCCTCTTTACTGTTATCTGTAAAAATCCAGCCAATTGCATCATTTTGCTTCAGTCCCTTTATGACACTGTCTCCCATACATAGCTTTAAATCTCCTATGCTCATGCCCTCATCCTCAGAATATACTGCTATGTGCATCTGTGATGTAGCTTCCTCTCCGTAAGGATCCCAGTTGGACATAATATTAAACCATGCGTACAAAGCCGGGATGATACAGAGTCCCATAATAATGACTATGGCAACCACATTTGTGGATATGCGTTTCAGGTCAGCCAGATATATTTGAAATATTTTTTTCATTGCTCGGCATCCTCCCCTTTGCTTTGCTGCATCGTATCAAATCTCTGCTCCACTCTTTCGGCTATTTCCTGCACCCTGTCATCAATCTGCACGACAGGACTCACGCTCATACACTGCGCATCCCTGCCGCTTATCTCATTCATCTTCTCCTGCAGCTTATAGTCCACATACTCGACTCCGATTAAATACACTGCGATAGCAAACAGACTCACTATCCACAGCACAAGAAAAATGAGTTTTGAACTGTCCGGCACAATCATCAGCAGCACAAGAAAAAAGAGCGGAATGATGTATATGCACCTTAATCCTATTTTTATCCGTTTTTGATTCTGCTCATGGATGGTCTTTTCATATCCGACAAGCTTATCATACATCTCGCGAAGTCTCTTATCATCGGATTGCGTTGGTTGCTCATTTACATTGGTATTTATATTGTTATTCATATCATTATCCATATCATCACCCATATTAGAATCTATGTTACTGTTTCTATCTGTATTTTGCATACTTTCCTTCCCACTTTATATCTTACGTCATATCAGAAGTACCATAATAATATGTCAATTATCAATTTATTAATTGTACATTTAACTATAGCATCTCGGTATCTTCCATACGTTTCTCTATAAAATGATTGAGTCTGATAAACGGCTTTCGTATCACAAGTCCTATCACCAAAGAGGCTGCACCAAAAAGTAAAAGCGTGATATAACATTTGCCGAGTATGTTTTCGTACATACCTCCTATACACTCCCTCATCGCATTTATCGCATATGGGAATGGGAAGAAAATATACACTGCCCTGAAAAATGCCGGCAGCGCCTCTATCGGATATGTGCCGCCGCTTCCTGCAATCTGGAGCACCATGACAACCACCGCCAGTGCCTTTCCTATATCGCCAAAGGATATGGTCAGAGAATATATGAGCAGTGAAAATGTAAGGCTTGTCACTGCGCCTGTCGCAATAAATGAAACCGGATGCACACACTGTATTTTAAGCAGATATAAATCACCGAGTACAATGATAAAGGTCTGTACCTGTGACAGTAAAAAGAATGTCAGATATCTGCCAAAATAAAGCTGTGAAGGTTTTAGTTTCCCAAGCCCCTTTGCATCCGCGTGAACCTTTACCAGTGAAACAAGTATAGTCATGCCCACCCATATGGCAAGTGTCGTATAAAAAGGTGCTACTCCGGAGCCATAATTGGCTATCTCATATATATAATTATCTGATACCTGCACCGGCTCTGAAAAGAAGCTGCCAGGCTTTTCAGGATTCCCCGAAAGCAGATTCACTATGATATCAGCTTTTTCATCCTCAGAGGCTGCTTCAAGCTTGTCGAGTGTCGTATTTATCCTGTCAGATGCTGATTCTATGACTCCCTTAAGCTGTGTCATGCTCATATTGAGTGTATCAAGCGTACTGTCCACTCCATCAAACACCTGTGCCATGGAGCCTGATGTCTGACTTAGATTGCCAAGTGTGGTCTGCATTGAATCAAGAACAGACGACATACTGCTTATCATGCCGTCCACCTGTGGCACTATCTGTGAGGTATATGTATCATTCACTGCTGACGCGGTCGATGAAAGAGCAGCCATTACACTCTTAAGTGTTTCCACAGAATTCTGTGTTTTCCCCGATAAATCCACAGACTGTGTGCTTTCTATCATGCTCTTTGTCTGTTCCTTAACAAGCTCTATATTGGAAATAAGTGTGCCGACATGGGTATCGTCCATATCCGGCTTTATTTTGTTGATTTTGTCCTCAAGAGTGTCAATATTACCTTTCAAAGCATCCGCTGACTGTTTAATATTTTGCACATCACTTTGAATAGTATTTACATCCTGTGACAGATTTGCATCTGAAATCTGCTTTGATATATCATCAATCGAGTTCTTCACCTCGGCTAATGCCGATGTGATATCTGCGCTAAAGCTGTCGAAGGATTGTCTGGTGGACTGCAGATCATTTTTGCTCTCTTCAAGCCTGTCTGTGCCATTTGCAAGCTTATCCTGCCCATCTTTGAGTGCTTCGCCTGTTTCTTTAGACACCTGTGACAATGCCTTATTTCCGTCAATAAACGTATCTATCATGGCATCGTACTGAGCAAGACTCTCAGATACCGCTTCAAGCTTACCGGTCATCTGCCCCACAGCATCCTTTTCCTTCACGTCATCGGATATTACGTTGGTCTCCTTAAATACCTGCTCTGCAAGCACCTTTATAAACTGCTTATTAATACTTGATTTAACAGCACTTGCTGCACTGTCCGTTATCTTTGTCGCAACAGCATTTTTCTTGTCGTTGAGATAGTAGGTAATCCTTGGATTTTCAATATTGTCAGCTACACCATGATACATGCTGTAGGTAAACTGCTCATCTATGACAAGTGCTGAATAATATCTGCCTGACTTAACACCCTCAACAGCCTTTTCCTCTGATTTAACAAATTTCCAGCCTATAGTATCCTTTTGCTTTAATGACTCTACCACACCATCGCCCATATTGACAGTTTCGCTGTCATTCTTCGTCCAGCCCTTGTCCAGATTGACTACTGCAATTGCTATATTTCCGGTGTTGCCATACGGGTCCCAGTTGGCATAGATATTAAACCATGCATACAGCGCCGGCAGCACGCACAGTCCTATAACTATAATGAGTACAAGCACATTTCGGAATATGCCACACATATCTCTTTTAAAAATTCTTAAAATATCAGCCATAAATCATCCTCTTATATCCGGTGTTTATATCCGGTGCTGTTTAATCTCCCCAATAAAATACAATGAGCCAAATGCAACATTTTTCGTATCTCTTTTCAGGTGCCCTCTTATCTCATCAACTCCTGAAAGCTCTGTTGCCTTAACTCCCTCTTTTCTGATAAAATCAGCAAGGTGCGATGCCTGCAGTGCCCTGTCTGAATCCGGTGTCACTGTATAAAACTCCTCAGCAAGCGGCAAAATCTCACGTATCATGACATCATAGTCCTTATCAGCCATGACTCCCATGAAAAAGCAAAATTTCTCACCCGGATACATCTGCATGAGGCTTTCCTTGAGCGCATCAACTCCATTGCTGTTGTGTGCTCCGTCCACCAGCAGAAACGGCTCCTTTGATACTATCTCCATGCGTCCCGGCCACACAGCCTCTTCAAGTGCACTCTTTATCCTGTCATTCAGATCTGTTTTCTCGCTCTTTGGCCCAGTCTTATCATATTGCATTTCATATTCCAGCCCGCCATAGTGCTTTCCCAGCACATACCGCGCTGCAAGCTCTGCCGCTGCTGCATTCTCCCACTGAAATGTGCCACAAAGTCTCAGTGCGTAGCCGCTGCAGCGTGCTATATCACTTTGCTCCACAGTGATTATCCGTGCATGCTTTTTTTTCGCTTCCTGCTCAATCACCTGCATGGCACGTTTATCCTGCTGTTCCACCACCACTGTGCCGTTTTCCTTTATGATACCGGCCTTCTCAGTCGCTATATCCGCTATATCACTGCCAAGGATAGCCATATGGTCATAGCCTATCTTTGTGATAACGGCACATTGCGGTGTACCGATTGCATTCGTTGAGTCAAGCCTGCCTCCGAGCCCTGTCTCAATGACCATATAATCGCACTGCTGCTCCTCAAAGTACAAAAGAGCCATAGCAAGGCAGTAGTCAAACATCGTAAGCCCTATGCCAAAATCTATATCAAGCAGATAGTTTCCAAGCCTTGTGACATCCTCCTTTGGTATCATACGCCCGTCAACCGTGATGCGCTCCTCAAAATCCACCAGATGCGGTGATACAAACGTACCTACCCTCATATGCTCTTTTTTTATTATACTAGAAAAAAAAGCGCACACCGAGCCCTTTCCATTGGTACCTGCCACATGGATATACGGTATTATGCGCTTTTGCTTTCCTTTTTCTCTCAGCACCTTTATGACCTGTGCTGTCACCACCACTCCGGGCTCATTGCCGAAACGGCGTGTGTTTTCTATTTTGTTTAAAACCTGTGTGTAATCTAAATTTCCCATGCCATCATTATAATATATCCGGCCGATAAAATAAAGACCATATCCTTATACTGCTATAATAATTCCTCCGTCATTTGCGTACATGCTTGAGATGCCGGCTGTATCCACAATGACAATCTTTTTAAATCCGGCAAGCTTCTCAAGGCATGACTTCACATACTGCGCACGCTCCGGGCAGTTGCAGTGTGAAATTGCAAGAATCCTGTGCTCACAGTCCTTTGTGGCAGCCACAACATCCTCTACCATCTTGGCAAGTGCCCTCTTCATGCCGCGGGCCTGGCCAAGCTGCTGGATTGAGCCCTCATCTGTTGAGCCCATGACAGGCTTTATATTTAAAGTGCTGGCCACAAAAGCCTTCAGGTTGCTTAATCGTCCTGCCTTTCTTAATGTATCAAGTGTCTCAAGCACAAAGAATGTATTCATTGAAGCTATATACTCCTCAGTCTTCTTTACAACCTCATCAAATGAAAGTCCACTTTCCTCAAGCTCCTGCACCTTCATGCCTATTAGTGTCTCGCCGATAGATGCTGAGCGGGAATTAAATACATAGATTTTCTTATCAGAGTCCGCATGCTCCTCTTTGTACAGATTGACTGCTAAAACAGCGCTGTTGTATGAGCCGCTGAGCTTGCCCGAAAGTGTGACAACATAGATATGATCAGCCTCTCCCTCAAAGGCCTGCATATATTCCTCAGGAGACGGGCATGACGACTTTGGTCCCTTTACACTCTCCTTTACTCTTCTTAAGAAATCATGCTGGTCAAAGCTCTCATCATCGCGGATTCTGTATCCGTCAACATCAAGCTCGAGTGCCACATTGCAAAAATGTCCATCCTTCTTAAGGCTATCTGTGAGTTCACCACAGCTATCTATTATAATCTTATACATATCTATTCCTCCTGCACTATATGATAATAAAAGTTTAAATTACTTTTTTAAAAGTTATTTCATTCCGTAACAAGTAGTTTTCATTACTACGTCATATTAACACTAAAACTAAACTTATGCAAGAGGTTTCTGTATTTATTTTTCCATAATGGTTATCTGCCCTTTAATGGTACCCGAAAAAGGCCGTCACACAGTCGCTTAAGGCTTTCATGTCGCGTACTCCCATAAGCTCACAGGCTGAGTGCATTGCAAGAATAGGTATACCAATATCCACAGTCTTTACCGGCAAAAGCGTACCTGCAATCGAGCCCAGTGTGCTGCCGCCACGGCTGTCCGAACGGTTCACAAAACGCTGGTAAGGTATGCCCTTTTCATCAC
>OGYE01000508.1_pt1 | contig 25008 bp, 20 predicted proteins | sample 1576471 | NCBI WGS metagenome assembly OGYE01 (sample SAMEA3541532, study PRJEB24748) | human gut metagenome | biome: human gut; feature: human-associated habitat; material: faeces | place: China | collected 2012
CGGCACACTTCTCAAAACCCCGCTGCGCCGAACGGCCGCATCTAAAAGACTGCACTGCCGCAGATACGAATTTGTTCCGCAGGCAGCTTAATTCACCGAATAAAACCTATAAACAACGAAAGGACGCGATTCGATATGAAAAAAACCGCACTGATCGTCGGAATGGCAAAAAGCGGCATTTCGAGCGCAAAACTGCTTTACAGAAACGGGTATAACGTTATCATTAACGATATGAAACCCGTCATTCCCGGGCTTGAGGAAGCTCTTTCCGGCATTGAATACACCGACAAACTCGGCGAAGCTCCCGAAACACTTTTGGACGGAGTGGACCTGATGATTATTTCCCCCGTTATTCCGATTTTCGCTCCATTTGTCCGCAAGGCACAAAGCCGCGGCATTGAAGTTATCGGCGAAATTGAACTCGGTTATCGTTATTGCAGCAGAGGAACGCATTTTGTGTGCATCGGCGGCACGAACGGAAAAACCACAACCTCTGCGCTTACCGGCGAAATTTTCAAAGCAAACGGCGAAGGCCAAACGTTTGTTCTCGGCAACATCGGCATTCCAATTACCGAACATGCATCCGAAACGCGCCCGGGCGACACCGTTGTTGCGGAAACCGCCGCTCTCCAGCTCGAAAGCATCCGTGACTTTCATGCCGATGCAGCCGGGCTTTTGAACATCACCGAGGATCATATCAATCGGTTCGGCTCGATGGAAGCGTACATTGCGGCCAAAATGCGCGTTTTTGAAAACCAGACCGAACAGGATTTTGCCGTTCTGAATGCGGATGATCCAATTGTTTCGGCCGCGGAAACAAAAGCAAAAAAGCTTTACTTTTCAAGGCTGCATGAGGTTCGGGACGGCGCCTTTGTCCGCAGCGGCATCATCATCTTCCGCATTAACGGAGTTGAAACGCAGCTTATCCCCGCAAACGAACTCGGCATCATCGGTGCACATAATCTTGAAAACGCGCTCTGTGCGGTTTGCCTTGCTATGTCCATGGGAGTAAAGCCGGATGTCGTCTGCAATGTTTTGAAATCATTCAAAGGTGTTGAGCATAGAATTGAATACACCCGCTGCCTGAACGGAATCACCTTTTACAACGATTCAAAAGGCACAAACCCCGAATCCACCGTTAAAGCCGTTGAAGCAATGACAAAGCCGACAGTGCTTATGCTCGGCGTCGGTAATTATGATAAGCAAAGTGATTATCGTCCCGTCTTCCGCGCCTTCAACGGAAGAGTTAAGGCTGTTGTTGTAAACGGTTCAAACACCGAAGCTATCATGCGTGCGGCTGAAGAGGAAGGGTTTAAAAACATCTACCCCTGTTCGGATGATTTCCGCGCACTGATACTGAAAGCAGCATCCCTTGCCGAACCCGGCGATGCAGTGCTGCTCTCCCCCGCCTGCGCAAGCTGGGGCACAGCGCACAACGCCGGTGGCGCTGGAATACTGCTCCAGACAGCCGCGCTTGCCGCAGCCGCAGACGGCGGTCTCGTGGGGGTTGACGGTGATGTGGCCGATCTCGCCGCCGGCACCGTGAGCGCCGTCGATGACCTTGCCGTTCACGATGACGCCGCCGCCCACGCCGGTGCCCAGTGTGACCATGACGGCGCTGCGGCAGCCCTGTGCCGCGCCCATCCAGATCTCGCCCAGCGCAGCTACGTTGGCGTCGTTGCCCACCAGCACCCGGATGCCGCCCAGCAGCTCGCTGAGCTCAATGGAGACGTTGCGATTGCCCCAGCCGCCAAGGTTCGCACATACGATGGGCACAATGCTGGAATCCAGCACCGGGCCGGGCACGCCCAGACCGACACCCTCGACTTTGTCTGCGGACAGACCCTTTTCCTGCATCTTCTGCTGCACGGCAGCAGCCAGATTTTCCAGAATGTGAGCACCGTTATTGGAAGTATCGGTGCTTACCTCCCACTTTTCCAGTAGCTTGCCGCTGGTGGTGAACAGGCCGACCTTGGCGGTAGTGCCGCCCAGATCGATGCCAAATGCGTATTCCTTCATGTCATTTACCCCTTTGATGCGGATGCGCCGCATTTTTTATCAGTATTTTATAGTATACCATATTTTTCCGCAAAAGAGCAGTACTGCGGCGGCATTTCGTGCAATCGGACTGAAATCTGTGTAAAATTTTGGGCAGTTCCACAAGGAGATTCAGCGCACGGTGTTGGTCAGCGTGCCAATTCCTTCGATCTCGCACTGCACGGTGTCGCCCGGGTGCAAAAACTGCGGCGGGTCCATGCCCATGCCCACCCCGGCAGGGGTGCCGGTGGCGATGATGGTACCGGCTTTCAGGGTCATGCCCTGCGAAAGCTCGTGGATGACATGGTCGATATCAAAAATTTGCAGTTTGGTGTTGGAATCCTGCCGCAGCTCGCCGTTCACCCGGCTGCGGATGGGCAGCGCGGGCGGGTAGCTGTCAAATTCATCCGCCGTGACGATGCAGGGGCCCATGGGAGTGAAGCCGTCCAGACTTTTGCCGAAATACCACTGCTTGTGGGCGGTCTGCACGTCCCGGGCGGAGACATCGTTCAGGATGGTGTAGCCGAACACATAGTCTTTGGTCTGCCCGGCGGGCACATCCTTGGCGTCCTTACCCAGCACCACAGCCAGCTCACACTCGTAGTCCAGCTTCTGCACAAGGTCGGTGTGTGCTTCGATGAAGCCACCGTCCGGTACCGCGCGGCCGACTCGCTTGGAGAAGTAGATGGCGTCCTGATGCTGGGTGGAAAAGGCGTCCGCAGAGTACTTTTCGGCCTCGTCCGAGTGCGCCATATAGTTGATGCCCAGACAGACCACGTCCTGCGCGGGGCAGGGGATGGGGCTTTGCAGGGTGACGGCCTCCACCGGCAGCGCGGGGATGCCGCTGATGGCCAGCTGCAAGCCGAACCGCACCTGCGGGGTGAGGAAGGGAATGGCGTCAGACAGGGTCTCGTAGGAGAGCCCCAGCCAGCTCAGCGGCCAGACCTGTGTGCCGTCCTGCGAGAGGATGGCGGGGTCCTCCACACCGTCCGGCAGACGGCAGGTAACAAAACGCATACAGTCTCCCTCCTCTCAGTGCCGGTAGGCGATGGCGCTGCGGATGCGGTCGGCTTCCGCTTCTCCCGCCAGCTGACGTACCAATTCCAGCGCAAAGGGGATAGCACCGCCCAGACCGTAGCTGGTGGTGATGTTGCCATCCACGACCACCTCGGCGTCCAGCACATGGGCGCCGGTCAGCTTGTCCTGAAATGCAGCGTGAGCGGTGGCTGCTACGGCAACAAGCAAGAGATGGCGAAGTGCATCGCGGAGATAGAGAGCCTGGAGGACAGTCTGGGCGAGATGTACGCCCAACGCATGGGCATGAGCAAAGAAGAAGTGAAAGCCCAATACTTTGACGGGACAGACCACTGGCTGACGGCGCAGGAGGCCCTGCAGATGGGTCTGATAGACGGCATTTATGATGCGGACCCCGTGGCTGAGGACAGTACTCCAGAGGAGTTATACACAACATTCAACAACCGGCTCAGGAACGAGCCACAAAAAGCGAACGATATGACATTAGAAGAACTGAAGAAACAGGCGCAGTTTAAGGACTGCAAGAGCGATGAAGAAGTGGTGGCGAGGGCTCAGCACTATGCGACCCTTGCCGGCAAGGCACAGACCTTGGTCGATCAGGTCAAGATAAAGTTTATAGCCGCAGATGGCATCTGCGTGTTCCAGAACGTTCTGGGCTTCCTGCGTCAGGTAGTAAACATCTCCGGGGCCAATGCCCACCACGTAGACTACCTTTTCCGGTTCGTCGATCTCAAATTCCATCGGGTCACACGCGCTCGGCACTCACAGGTCTCGGATTCTCGGAGAGCGACTTCTCGCTCCCCTGCTCCCTGCTCTCGGGCGGTCAGCGGTCAAAGCTCGCGCTGGGCAAGCTGCTTTTGAGCGCGCCGGATTTGCTCCTGCTCGACGAGCCGACGAACCATATAGACCTGACAAGCCTCGAATGGCTTGAAAACTTCATCAACGACTACCGCGGCAGCGCGGTAATTATAAGCCATGACCGCTATTTTCTCGACAAAGTGACGACAAAAACGATGCTGCTCGAAAACGGCAGGATCGAGATGTTCAACGGCGGCTATTCCCGCTTTCTCGAGCAGAAGACCGAGCGTGACGAGATCGAACGCCGCCACTACGAGCGGCAGATGGATGAGGTTCATCGCCTCGAGGGCATAATCGAGCAGCAGCGCCGCTGGCGGCATTTCATAACCGCGGACAGCAAGCAAAAGATGCTCGACAAAAAATTGGCGGAAATCGACGCACCCGACCGCTCGTCGAAAACCCTTGGCTTTTCATTCGGCGAAGTCGAGCCGACGGGCAACGAAGTCCTGAATGTCAGGGGGCTGTCAAAGTCATTCGGCAGCAAGCATCTTTTCAGCGGCGTCGAGTTCCAGATACGCCGATCCGACCGCGCGTTTTTGCTCGGTCCGAACGGATGCGGAAAGACGACTCTTTTAAAAATACTTATCGGCAAGGAGAAAGCCGACTCCGGCTCCTATCTCTTTGGCGCAGGCGTTCAGGTCGGCTATTTCGACCAGACGCTCTCCTCGCTCAACAACAATAATACAGTCCTTGATGAAATCTGGAATCTGCACCGAGATTTCACCGAGGCGCGTGTGCGCACTCTGCTCGGGCAGTTCCTGTTCTGCGCGGACGATGTTTTCAAGAAGATAGAGACTCTGAGCGGCGGCGAAAAAGCGCGGCTTTCTCTCCTGAAGCTGATGCTCTCGGGCGCGAATGTCCTGCTGCTCGACGAGCCGACGAACCACCTTGATATTCCCTCGCGTGAGGCGCTCGAGGCGGCTCTGCTCGATTTCGGCGGCACGATGCTCGTCGTGTCCCACGACAGATATTTTATAAATAAGTTATCCACCCGCGTGCTGTCGATAGGCATGAACGGTGCGGAGAGCTTTGAGGGCGGCTACGACGACTATGCGGCGACAATCGCCGAGCAGAGCGCGGAGAAGCCGAAAGCTGCTAAGACCATGGGCAAGGGCGGCGAGGACTACAAGCGCCGCAAGGAGCGCGAGAGCGAGCTGCGCCGCACGATAACCGCGATAAAGAAATGCGAAGAGCGGATAAACGAGCTCGACGGACTGATAGCAAAAACGAACGAAGAGATGTCGACCCCCGAAGCGGCGGCGGACTACGCGCGCGTCATGGAGCTGACGGAAACGCTCGGCAAGCTCAACGACGAGCAGACTGAACTCATGATGCAGTGGGAAGAGCTCGAAAACAGAAAAGCTCAACTTGATGGAGAGAAATAACATGAACTTCAGCGAACTTTTCGGGAATGCGCAATGGGTTACCTGCGACAGCGGCTGCACTTCGCCGGTTATAAAAGGCGGCTTCTTCATCGAAGAGCCGAAGAAAGCGGAGATAACCATCTGCGGGCTCGGCTTCTTCCGCCTGTGGATAAACGGGCGCGAGGTGTCCGAGGACAAATTCGTCCCCGTCAACAGTCAATACTGCAAGCGCGATCTGACGGCGTTTGAATATCCTATCCTGGACGAGCTGTCTTACCGCACATACGCCGTGAGATATGACATATCCAAATTTGTTATTGACGGCAAAAATGATGTCCGCGTCATTCTCGGCTGCGGCTGGTTCGCCCAGCAGAAGCGCAGCGCCGAGGGGTTCGCAAAATACGGCGACATAAAGCTCTGCTATAAAATCGATGTCGAGAATAAAAGCGGCAAAAAATATACTTTTGTTTCCGATGGGAACCTTGAATGGAAGCAGAGCCGCATAACAGAAAACAACATATATTTCGGCGAGGTTCACGACATGAGCCTTGCAGACGAGCTGACGGCGAACAGCGGCTTTCAAAATGTTATCAAAGCCCCGGCGCATGAGACTCAGTTTTTCATTCAGGACTGCCCGGCTGACAGAGCGGAGCGCGCAATAAAGCCCGCGAAGCTCTTTGACCTCGGCGAAGTTTCGATATACGACATGGGCGAGAATATTTCGGGCTATCCGGTTGTTGCGGCAACGGTTGACGGCGCGAATATAACCGTCAGATGCAGCGAGGAAATAAACCCGGACGGCACGCTGAATTTCGATTCCTGCGACCGCGGGCAGATTCAAAAAGATGAATACCGCAACGCGAAAAAGGGCGAAGAGTGCATGCCGTGGTTTACCTGGCACGGCTTTCGGTATTTCGAGCTGACGAACAACGCCGAGCCCGTGCGCTGCGAAGTAGTCCACTCGGACTGCGCCGTGACCTCGTCGTTCGAGTCAGGCAGCGAGATGCTCAACTGGCTCTACGACGCATATATCAGAACGCAGCTGAGTAACATGCATTCGGGCGTGCCCTCGGACTGCCCGCATATAGAGCGACTCGGCTACACCGGCGACGGTCAGCTCTGCTGTGAAGCGGCGATGATGCTTTTGGATTCGCAGAAATTCTATAAAAAGTGGCTCAAAGATATCTCCGACTGCCAGAGCATCGGAAACGGCCATGTCCAGCACACCGCACCTTTCATGGGCGGCGGCGGAGGTCCCGCAGGCTGGGGCGGCGCGATAGCGGTCGTGCCGTATGAGATGTATAAAATATACGGCGACAAGGAGACCTTTCGCCGTTATCTGCCGAAGATCCTTCGATATTTTGATTATCTCGACTCGCGAAGCTCCGGCGGTCTCGTCTGCCGCGAGGAAGAGGGCGGCTGGTGCCTCGGCGACTGGTGCCCACCCGAACAAATAACAATATGCGAGCCATTCGTCAACACTGCGCTCTATGTCAAGCAGATGATGATGACAAAAGAAGCATCGGAGGCTATCGGCGAAAGCGAAACTGCCGCCATGCTCGAAAAGCGCATAGAAGAAAAGAAGCAGGCTATTCTCAACGCATATTACAGCCCGCAGACCGGCTCGTTTATCGGCGATGCGCAGGGTGCGAACAGCTTTGCTGTTGATATCGGACTCGGCGGTGAGCGCGCTTTCAACAATACAAAGAAGAAATACGACGCCGCAGATGCTTTTGACACCGGCATTTTCGGCACGGATATTCTAACCCGCGTGCTGTTTGAGCGCGGCTGCGCCGACACGGCTTTCCGCCTGCTGACTTTGACGGGCAAAGGCTCGTTCTATAACATGAAAAAGCAGGGCGCGACGACTATCTGGGAGAACTGGGACGGCGAGCGCTCGCACAGCCATCCGATGTTCGGCGCGGTGACGCGGTATTTGTTCTCGTTCATTCTCGGCATCACGCAGGAGAAAAACTCGGCGGGCTATGAAAAAATTGTCATTGCTCCGCAGATTCCCGACGGGCTCAACCGCGCGAGCGGTCACATAACGACGGTGCGCGGCGAAATAGCCGTCTCGTTTATCAGAACGGAGCGCGAGATGGACTTCTATGTAACCGTTCCGCAAAAGTCATGGTTTACTTACGGCAGCGACTGCGAATATGAACTCTGGGAAGGCGAAAACCATATTCACATTGATTTTGAGGAGTAAAATATGGCTATAATCATCACAAATTACAGCGAAAAATATCGGGACGATGTCCGCAATATCTGCCTTGACACGGCGGGCAGCAACGCGCGCGAAGAAAAGTCAATGCGCTTTTTGCTCGCGACCTTCTGCGACTACTATATAGACCGCGAGGCAGAGCACTGCTTCATCGCCGTCGATGAGGACACGGACAGCGCGGTCGGCTATATCTTCTGCGCGCCGGACTATCAAAAATACAAGCGTATATTCAAAGCAGAATATCTCCCGCGCGTCAAGGGCTGCAAAAAAGGAGATATAATTGAGTCGTGGGCGTCCGTAAACGGCCCCGCGCTATTCGCAAGAAGCTATCCCGCGCATATGCACATCAATATAAAGCCCGGCTATCAGCACTGCGGCATCGGCACCCGCCTGTTCGCGGCTCTGACCGAGCATCTCAGAGAGATCGGCTGCAAGGGCGTTATGCTGGTGGTCGATTCATATAACACCAACGCAATAAATTTCTATAAGAAGAACAAATTTGATATCATATTCCCTCTTCGCGTCTGCACGGTCATGGCGCGCAGGGTCTGAGAAAGCAGGGAAAAAATATGAAATTAGCCGTCATCGGCACGGGCTGGATAGTCAAAAGCTTTATCGACGGGTTGAAGTTCGCGCCCGATTTTGAACTCTTCGCCGTATATTCGCGTTCGCGCGAGCGCGGAGAGACATTCGCAAAAGAGAACGGGATAAGTACAGTATACACCTCGCTTGACGAGCTCGTCGCCTCCCCTGCCGAGTGCGTCTATATCGCGAGCCCAAATGCCCTGCATTATACTCAGAGCAAAAAAATGCTCGAGAGCGGAAAGCATGTCATCTGCGAAAAGCCGATAACAGTGACGCCCGACGAATTTTCGGAGCTCTGCGAAATTGCGGACGGAAATAAGCTCATATATATCGAAGCTATAATGTATATGCACTCGCCCGTGCGGGCGGCGCTCAGAGACGCTCTCGGGGACATCGGCAAGGTCTGGACTGCGCATTTTGATTTTTCGCAGTATTCCTCAAAATATCCAGCCTATCTTCGCGGCGAGCTGCCGAATATTTTCAACCCCGCCATGGCTACGGGCAGTCTCATGGATCTCGGCATTTACTGCGTCTATCCTGCAATTGATCTGTTCGGCGAGCCGAAAACCGTCTCGGCAGTATCGGCATTTCTCGAAAGCGGAGCTGACGCGGCAACCGCCGTCTCGATGCTAAGTAAAAACACCGCGATAACAATGACAAGCTGCAAAACCGGGCAGGACTACGCGGGCTCGCAGATAATCGGCGAGCGCGGGAGCATAAAGATAGGCTCGATTTCAAAGCTCACGGATATCGAACTCGTGATGAACGACGGGACGAGCCGCATTATCTGCGGCGACACGCCGAAAGATGAGCTCATGGGCAACGAGGCTCGCGCGTTTTTCGAGCTGATAACAGAGCCGGAAAATAACAGAGAAAAATACAGAGAGCTGCGCGAAACGGCGCTCTCTGTGAGCCGCACGATGCAGCGCATACGCGAGTCGGCGGGAATAAAATTTGACGGAGGGATAGCATGAAATATGTGAAAACAGGCGATGTCCTCGCGGTAAGGCTTGACCCGGGCGCGGAAATAATCGCGTCGGTGCTGAAGATAGCAAAGGACGAAGATATCCGATTTGCCGAGATATCAGCCATCGGAGCGGTAGGGCGCGCAGTGTTCGGGCTATACGACCTCGAAGAGCAGAAATACCACAGCCTGACATTTGTTCAGCCGCTCGAACTTGTCTCGTTAAACGGCAATCTCAGCCGCAAGGACGGCGAGCCTTATCTCCACCTCCACGCCGCGTTCGCGGATGAAAAAGGCGCCGTCATCGGCGGTCACCTAAACGAAGCGGTGATCAGCGCGACCTGCGAAATGTTCATCAAAATTTTCGACATTGACATGGGCAGGCGCATAAGCGAGCAGACAGGACTCAATATTTTCGACATCTGAAAATCAAGCAGGGAAGCCGACATATGCCGCGCTTCCCTGTTTTTTCTTGTCGAACACCATAAAATATTGCACAAAATCAATAAAAATTCATAAAAAATCAAAATTTCTTTACAAAAACTATTGCAAAGTGAATCAAAATCACATATAATTATTCTCAATCAGCGTAGTAACTGAGGGTGAACAAATGCGGCAAGTAAGATTTGAGATCACCGACGGCATCTGCCGTCCGGCAGGATGCGAAACGGACGACATCGGATATGCGGCAATCTCCGATGCTCAGTGCGCCTCCGAAGCAAGAAAAAGTTCAACCGCCTCGGGCGGCCGTATTTCCTACGGCATAGTGATGACCGTCACGGAAAACGGATTCAATGAAACAACAAGCTTCCCCGACATCTCTTTCAGCAGAAAAAAGCTGAGGGACTTTGTCTCCATGCTCGAGCGCAACGATGTCTCCCCCGTCCATGTGGAGGAGATGATAGACGATTTCTTCTACGCGGGATAAACGCACCGTCAAAGCATCCGAACCGAGCGAATGCCGCCAAAAGGCAGCGTTCGCAGAACAATGACCGACCGCAGCAAAAAAATGCTGCGGTCGGTCATTCTTTATAGTTTGATGGATGGATAGGCAGCGAAACGGCTTTGCGAGTATAAATATCGCAATAAACAGCTGTAGCGATATCGTGCACATATACTTAATTTTAAGCAGGGCGGGCTAACCCCTCAGTCTCGGCTTACGCCGAGCCAGCTCCCCTTACAGGGGCGCCTAAATAGATTCTGCGACAAGTCCCAATTCACGCAAAGTCTTTTCATCTTGAACGAAGGGCGTTTATTAAAGTTCCGTATATCGCTCTACGCGCATGCGCAGGGCGTATTTTTCGCGCAGTGCCGCTATCTCTTCCATCATCTCGGATTTGTGGTGGGCGTCGAGCGCCTGCTGATCGCGCCATCTGTCTATCAAAAGCACGGTCTCCGGGTCGTCAAGCGGAAAGAAATATTCGTATCTCTCGTTCCCCTCTTCGGCTCTTATTTTATTCACAAGCCCGCTCTCCGTCATTTCGCGTGCAAACTCTTTTGCGCTGCCGTTTTTGCCGATGTAGTAGATATTGACAGTGAAGCTCATTTCATTCTCCCCTATCAGTATTTTTCGACGCTCTCGACATCGAGCACAAACACAATAGCTCCGCCGACCGCGACCTCCGAGCCGAGATCGCCCTCGGCAAGTCCGCTGCCGAATGCGGCAGTAGAGGCGGCAGTGTGCATCCTGCGCTGCGAATACTCTTTGATTATCTCCTTTGCCTTCGCGACCTTGTCGTCGTCCGCGCCGATTAGGAATGTCGTGTTGCCGACCATGAGGAATCCGCCCGTGGTCGAGAGTTTCGTCACCGTGTAGCCTTCCTTCGTCAGAGCCGAGGAAACAACCGCGCTGTCATCATTATTAACAATAGCTATCAAAAGTTTCATTATATTCATTCTCCTCATTAAATTTTCGGATCTATCATCTTGCGGCTCTTCTTGTCGAGCTTGCGGACGTCGGGTATCTCGTACCTGTTGTCGTTCGCGTCTTTTATTAATATGCGCCCGTCATAGAGCGGCTTTACCGCCGTGAGATGATTTCTTATCTCAAAGGTGCATATTCCCCTGTCCGTCTCGACCGTCCACATCCAGATAAGGAATTTTTCGCGCATCTTTATGAATCGCTTTATCCGCGGGATCATATAGTATTCGTCGAGGCACTGCTCGACAGCCTCTTTCGACTCCGGCAGAAGATTGTCGATGTTTCTTATCACCGCTATCTCCTCACCCTCGCTGTCGATCAGCGAAATGTATCTGCTGAGTCCGGTTATGGGGAACATTCTGTGCAATTCGAGTCCCTCGAACTTCTCGCCTGAGTAAAACTCGGCATCGACGAAAATCCCGTCCCGGCGAGTGAATTTCACTTCCGGTCCGTCAATATATCTCGGCATTGTGCTCCCCCCTTATTCAAAATTCTCGGCGGCTTTTTTCTTCTGAAGCTGTTCGCCCATGGACTGAATCTCAATGAGCTTGTAGTACTTGCCCTTGAGCGCCATGAGTTCTTCGGGAGTGCCGCATTCGATTATCTCGCCGTGGTCGACGACAACTATCTTGTTCGCCTTGCGCAACGTTGAAAGGCGGTGGGCAATCATGAGCGTTGTGCGCCCGGATATCAGCCTCTCTATCGCGCTCTGGATAAGATTTTCGGTCTCGGAATCGACCGCCGCCGTCGCCTCGTCGAAGATGAGTATGCTCGGATTTTTGAGCACCGCGCGGGCTATAGATACTCGCTGCTTCTCGCCGCCGGAGAGTCCGACTCCGCGCTCGCCGAGCATGGTGTCGTATGCATCGGGCATACGGCGGATGAAGCCGTCCGCGTTCGCGACCTCAGCCGCGTGGAGCACCTGCTCAACATGGACATCCGCGCTGCCGTAGGCAATATTATTATATATCGTGTCTCTGAACATCAGCGGCTCCTGCTGAACGAAGCCGATCGAGTTTCTGTAATATCTCAGGTCGATGTCCCTGATGTTTATTCCGTCGACGAGTATCTCTCCGTCGTATTCGTCATAGTAACGCATCAGCAGGTTTATCAGCGTCGATTTGCCGGAGCCCGTTGTTCCGACTATGCCGACTATGTCGCCCGGCTCTATAGTCAGATTTATGTTTGAGAGGACTTTTTTCGAGCGGTCGAACGCGAAGTTGACATTCTTGAATTCAATCTTGCCCTCCATGCGCTTGAGCTCTTTTCCCTGACCGAAATCGTGCTCGGGCTCGGCATCGAGGATATCGAGTATCTTTTCGGCGGACGCTAATGTATTTTGATATGTGTCGCCGATATTCGCAAAGAAGTTGACCGGGTTATAGAACATGCTCGCATATGAGATAAACGACACAAGCAGACCGAGCGAAACCTCGCTGCTGCCGGAGATGACAAGATTGCCGCCCATGAACCATATGACAAGCGTTCCGCAGGTCACGAGGAATGTTATCACCGACGGGAACACCGCAGAGGGGACGGCGGCCTTTTTGTCCTCCTTGAACCACTCGTCGCAGTAGGCATTGAAGCGTTTGACCGTCTTTCGCTCATTCGTGAACGCTTTTATCACTCGCACGCTTGGTATAGTGTCAGCGAGCATCGAAGAAATCGACGCGGAGCGCCGCCACATGCGCATATATTTGGGTCCGAGCACCTTGCCGAACCGCTTGCCGACAAACACGACTATCGGCACGGGAATGAGCGAGAAGAGCGCCAATCGCCAGCTCATCATGAACATTATGACTATCAGCCCCACGAGCGTAAACGCCTGAATGACCGCCTCCTGGGTTATCTTCATTATAAAATTCTGTATCACCGTCGCGTCGGAGTTGACGCGGTTTATGACGGAGCCTGTCGATATCCTGTCATAGAAGCTCATCGGCAGATACTGCGCCTTTTCATATATATCTTTCTTGAGATTTAAGACTATCCTGTCGCCGGATATTCTGAGCTTATACGCCCGAAAGCCGTTTATCACATATTGAAGAACATACACCCCGAGCAAAAGCAAAATGACCGCCATGAGCCGTTTTGACGATTTCTGCGGGATAACATCATCGACCATTATCTTTGTGATATACGGCGGGACGAGCGAGAACGCCGTTGTGAGCACGGATAGAATCATGCACACTATCAGCGGCTTTGTTTCGGGCTTGACATAGCCCGAAAATTTTGTGATAAGCTTGCGCTTGCCGGAGCAGTTGAGGCACTCGGCATCGGGCGAGGGCAATTTTCGTCCGCACCTCGGGCAGAAGGAGCGCTGCTTGAGATAGACGGATTTCACGACCTCCGCGTCTTCGTCGGAATAGCCGTGTTCTTTCAGCGAGTTCACGAACACCGCGCCTGCGTCCGCAACCTCGGCGGCGGCATAAGAGAAGCGCATGAGCGGCTTTCTCTTTCCGTTTGAAAATCTGACTCGAAACAGCGCGTTGCCGTAGAGCCGCTTGACATCCGCCGACTCCATTTCATTATAGGCGATGCTGCACACGCCGCCGTCAAAGCTTCTGTCAAAGGCAATAAGCCCGTTTTTTGTGAAAACGAGCATTGAATCCGCATATTTGCCTTTTAAATCAAGGTCACCCACGACGATAAATAAAACCTCTTCGCCGCGGGTCAATTCTTCGAACCGCTCCTCATATTGTCGCGGCACGGGTTTGTTGGTTATTTCTTTCATTGCTCCGCCCCCTTTTTCAAGGTCATTTTAGCAGAGCCGATGTCAAAAGTAAACACGGAATTTCAGCCTAACATGACAAAAAAATTTGCCGTTGTTTGTTGAAAATGACGAAAAAATCCCCGTGATGTTATTTTTTCATAACCACATTTTCAAGATAGCTGTTAAAATTCTTATATTCATTCTCGCTTATCGCCGTCGGGCAGGTCATGACAACGAGCCTGTGACCATTATATTCACTGTGATACGGCGGGTGGATATGCTCGAACGGATTGGCTCTGTACCCGGCACGCTCATAAAAAGCCTTGCGGCGGACGGATACGTCGTCGTTCGGCGGGTCGATTTCGAGAATGACCGTCTTTTTGCGCTCGCCGAGAAGTGAGAGCGCCTGCGCACCGTAGCCGCGTCCGCGCATCTCGGGCAACCGCTGTTCATATATAGGAAAGCTCCATCGCTTTTTCATATATTTTATCTTCTGAATTTGTCAGTCTTTTAAAAATCATATTATCATCCTCCGCGCTTTCGGTTATTATACATTTTTGCACCCCTGCGGTCAAGAAATCTTCTGTTTAGAATTAAATTTTCATTGACTGATTATTGTAAATATGGTACAGTATTATTTGACTGAAAACGGATTTTCAATATGAAATCCACAAAAAACGGAGGGGTTACAAAAAATGCCGAATCTTATCCAGAAAATCACATCCACCCCGAAGGGCTGGTCGACAAAACCGAAGGAGAGACTGAGCTACTATCTCTACTTCTGCGGACAGAATGCGATATATAACCTTGTCGCCTCTTTCCTGACGACCTACCTCATGCTCTCTATCGGCGGACTTGTCAAAACCGCGGGAATCATGCTCGCGGTCAAGGTATGGGATGCGGTCAACGACGCTATTTTCGGCGTGCTGTTTGACAAGGTAAAGTTCAAGAACGGCAAGAAGTTCATTCCGTGGCTCAGGATATCGCTCGTATTTATCCCGCTGACCACCGTCATGCTCTTCGCCATTCCCAACGGCTTCAGCGAAAACGCGAAGCTCGCTTGGCTCACCGTCGCATACATACTGTGGGATACCGCCTACACCCTCTGCGACGTGCCGATATTCGGTATCATCACCTCGATGAGCGAAAACATTGACGAAAGAAACAGCATTATATCCTATAAGCAGATTTGGTCGGGCGTGGGCTCGGGCGTTGCGCTCATTCTCGGCACCGTCCTCGTCGGCGAGCAGGTCAAGCTCAACTACACGGTAGTCGCAATAATCTGCGCCGTGTTCGCAATTATCACGATGATCCCCGCCTGCTTCAAGCTTGAGGAACGCTTCGGCGGAGACAGGGATGAGGATTTCACGCTCAAAAAGATGTTCAGCTACCTTGTTCAGAACAAGTATCTGCTCATCTATTACATAGGCTATTTCTTCTATTCGAGCGCCAACGTCTCCGGCTCGCTCAACCTTTTCGTCTCGTTCTATCTCTTTAACAACTCGCAGTTCTCGCTCGTCGTTCAGGCTCTGAGCCTTGTTCCCGCGGCGATATTCTCGTTCCTCGTGCCCCACATGGTCAGAAAATTTGACAAGATGAAGCTGTTCAGAATCTGCACCTTGGCTACCGTTATTTTAAGCGTTGTCATGTGGCTCATCGGCTACAACTCGATGAAAGGCTTCATCATCATCTCGATACTGCGCGCGGTACCCATGGCTATTCTCGGCGTCATGCTCTTCATGTTCACGCCCGACTGCGCGGAGTTCGGCAAATTCACCTCCGGCATCGAGGCCAAGGGAATCACCTTCGCGATTCAGACCTTTATGGCCAAGCTCACAGCCGCCGTCTCCGGTGCGCTCGGTATGTTTATACTCGGTCTCAAGTCCACCGGCTGGGTCAGCGTCGAGGGAGCGCAGAACTTCGCAGACCTCCAGGGTGTCACCCAGACAGACCATGCGAAAGCCGTCCTGTGGTTCATCTATGTTATGTCCACGGCGATAGGCTACGCCATAGCCTATGTCATCTGGACCCGCTACAAGCTCACCGACAAGGACGTTCAGACCATGGCGGACTGCAACAGCGGCAAGATAACCCGCGCCGAAGCCGAAGAAAGACTCGGCGGAAGATACGACAAGAAGTCGAAGAAAGCGAAGAAATAACAAACGAAAAGAGCGGAGGGGCGTGTGCCTCTCCGCTTTAAATTACAGCACCCTGTGCGCTGAGCCGCAGGGTGCTTTTTCGTTAAGTTTATTTATCAGAGCACTACTTCTCTGCCCGTCCTTGCGGATTCGTAAACTGCGCAGAGAATCTTTATCATATCAATTCCCTGCTGCGGCTTGAAGCACGGCTCGGCGCCCTCGATGACCACATCGTAGAAGTGCCTGAGGTTTCTCGCGTGCTCTCTGTCGGTAGCGTAGTTAGTCGGGATAACATCGAGGCACTTGCCGTATTCCTCGGTGTAGAATTCGACCTCGCCGTCCTGCCAATTGAGTCCCGCCTTCGTGCCGCGAAGCTCGACAAAGCGTGTCTCTTTCTTGACGTTCGACGCCCAGCTGAACTCTATCTGGAGCTGCGCCCCGTTATCGAAGCGGATAGTACCCATCGCAAGATCCTCAACGTCAAACGTGCCGTCCTCGACCTTGTCGCCGAAGTCTGAGTTCACGGAGTCGCTGACGTCGTTGTCGGCAAACTTGCAGTATGTGCTGCCGGTCACGGCGACGGGAGTCGGGCTGCCCATGAGCCATATCGCAAGGTCTATCATGTGAACGCCGAGGTCAATGAGCGGGCCGCCGCCGGACTGCGCCTTGGTGGTGAACCAGCCGCCCTTTCCGGGGATTCCGCGTCTCCTCTGCCAGCCGCAGCGTCCGCAGTATATCTCGCCCATTTTGCCGTCGTCAATGAACTTCTTCGCAAGCTTCGACGCGTCGGTGAAGCGGTTGTTTCTCATGACCATGAGCGTCTTGCCCGCAGCCTTAGCGGCGTCATTCATCTTCATGACCTCTTCGACATTGACAGCGTCCGGCTTCTCGCAGAAAACGTGCTTGCCCGCCTTGAAAGCGGCAACCGCGATTATCGAGTGGAGATAGTTCGGGGTGCAGATATCGACAGAGTCTATCGTCTCGTCCTTGAGCAGCTCGTTGAAATCGGTATATACCTTCGCGTCGGGAAAAAATCCGTCGCGGCACTCGACCGCCCTCTCCTCGATTATGTCGCAGAGCGCGACAACCTCAAGGCGATCGTCTTTAAGATAGTGCTCGCGGTGAGCGCCGTTGAATATTCCGCCGACACCGATAATACCTACTCGCCATTTTTTCATAGAAAGACCTCCAAAAATGTATTTCATACGAATTGATTTTAACATAACAAGAAATAAAAAACAAGAGCGGCGGACTGTACGAAATGCCGAAAAAACAGCTTTATTTTTAGTTGATTTAACAATTTGATTTGTGATTGACAACGGAACGGCGGAACGCCTTATGACGCTCCGCCGCTCCTTGCTTTTATGAAATTGTGTTTTGCAAATTAAAGCTTATTTATCAAACGCGCCAAAGCGGGCTGCTATCTTCACGCCGGTCTTTGCAAGCGGAAGAAGAGCAACTATGGTTCTGAGCGCTCCGTCAGCAGAGGACGAGAGCACGGAGGAAACGAGGAAATTGACAACAATTTTCTGCGAGGCGTTCATGTCGAGAGCTGCAACAGCGGTCTTTATCGCCACAGCGTTGTTCTCCTCGGTAAGCTCAGAATGGAGATATTTGAACAGAACGACAAACGCATCCGCCGAGTCGCCTTCTATGCCGACAAACCAGTTTCTGGTCTTGGCTGCGCTCTCTTTTGCGGTGAAGACTCCGCAGGCGGCGATATCCTTTATTGCAGCCGCAAATTTCTCCTTGTCAAGGTTTATTGTAAGCGTGACCGCGGGGGCGGTAACTTCGCCGTTCTCGTCAGTCTTGGCAGCCTGAAGCTCGATATCCTTGAGCTTGGGAGCGATCATATCGTATATGCCGCCGGTGGTGAGGTCAACCTTAACGTTGTTGCCGATACCCAAGCTGATTTTGCCCAGCATACTGTGTATCTGAGTGTCGATAAGTCCCGTGTCAATAGCGGAGGCAAGATTCGGGAGAAGCTTCAGAACCTCGTCGACCGGGGATTCCGCAGAGGCAACTGCGTCAACAAGAGTGAATATGGGAGTGATGATGCCGCGGATACGGCGATCCATCTTCTCGTTTGTGTTGGCGCCCTTCTTAACATATGCGGTGTACTCGTCGGAGGTCATAAAGTCCTTTATGCCGAGAGCCTCAAATATGGGGATGAGATCCTCGTATATGCCCAGCTGCGGACCGTAAAATAAGCTGGTGGTGTTCTCAAAGGAAACAACGGTAGTGAGCAGCGAAAGGGGTCTGAACAGCGACGCAACAGCGTCGAGGAAGCCCTCCTTGTCGCCGTTAGCGAAACCGAAATCGCCGTCAACAACAGTGAGATACTGCCATGCTTCAAGCTTGTCTACGGGCTTGCCGTCCGCGCCGAGCGTAGCTGCTGCGGCGTTAAGAGCCGCGATAGCACCCGCGCAGGTCTCCTTGTCAAGCTTTGCGGCAAGGTCCTTGGGTCCCTTTGCAACAAGGCTGCTGAGTCCGCCGACAAGCGGGAACAGCTTCTTTGCAACAAGAGCTACGGTTTCATTGGTATATACCTTCTCGTTGAGCACCTGGGGAACTCCGCCCTCGGGAACCTTCAAAATGGTGAAAAGAGTATCTTCAACTCTGCCGATAGACCTGTTGACAGCCTTCTTGGAAGCGCCGATGGGATACTTAACCTTGGTGCGCTCCATAGCGTCAACGTCGGGTTTTTCGTCCGTAGGATCGGATACGGCAAGAGCAGCCGCTTCGCTGACAGCGCCGTCAAGCGCTGCGGTCGCTTCCTCCTGCGCAAAGGCATTGAGCCCTGCCGCCATAACGGACATTATCATGCACAGGCAAAGTATAACGCTCAGCGCTTTTTTAAATGTTTTCATTTACTCTGTTCTCCTTTCGTTTTGTAAAAACATTATAGACATTGTTATTCTTTGCTTCTTTTTGTCACCTCCTTTGCAGCAATTTATATTATAACGTTAAGTTATAAATTCAGCTTTTAATATGCAGAACCGACAAAGTACCGCACTATTCATAAAATAATTCAGAACCCTCGCGGATATTATACACTATATCTACAAATAAGTAAAGTTATATCTTAAAGAAGTGTTGTTAATTATTTGAGATATAAGGGGAATTGTTGAAATTCCCCTCGTTGTTTAAAAATCAAGTCTCTCCCGTAGGCTCTGTTTTATCCCAACCTCACACACGATGCTAAGCCCGAGGAAGCAGTCCTCAAAGAAATCGCGACCGAGCTTGAACTCCGGCAGAAGATAAGGCTTCATTTTGCTCTTTATCAAACCTATGAGCTTGTCTGTATCCATGCCCTCGTCGAGCTCATATATAACTACCCTGCCCGGATTCATCAGCGCGATTATCGTCTGGAGGCGTTCGCTGCAAAAAGCTATGCGCTCGGATTCAATGTCCGGAGTGTGCCGCGGGATGTTTTCGACCTCGCCGGCAGCGCCCGACGCGCCGCAGAGCACCTCGCCGTTTGCGATTATTCCCGAGCCGCTCTTGCGCTTGCCGTAGGCATAGAGGACGGTTATGCCCTCCTGATAATTCGAATATTTTCTTGCCACATTCGTTGCGACATGCAGGTCGTTGTCAATAAGAACCGTCAGTCCGAATTTTTCATTCAGCCTCTTTGCAACATCGATATGGTTGAGCGACGGGAATGCCGCAGAGTCCATAACAACACCCTTGCAGACAACGCCCGAAACGGCTATCGCCGTCATGGCTATGAGCGGATCGGCCGCAACGCTTGTCATAACAAGATTCTCAAGCGTCGAAAGTACTTTTTCGTCACAAATCGGTATATTTCCGCTGCCGATAGTACGGCTTTTGAAATCATGGATTCTGTATGAAAGAACATCGGAGTCAAGATAAATCAGCAGAAAATGCATATGGTCCGCGTTAAGCTTATATACCTGCGCCTTGCGCCCGCGTTCCGCACCTATAACTCCGTCCGGATTAATAATTCCCTCCGCAATACCGTAATCAATAGCTCGCGTCACGGTCGGCAGGCTCAGCCCGATGCTTTTGGCTATCTGCGGAATTGTCGCCTGCTTGTTTTTGTGTATGTATCCCCACACAGAGCGGTAATTCGTCAGCTTGACTATGGATGAATCAAGTGTATTTTTCAAAAAGCGCGCCCCTCATCTGCAAATTAGAAAACCGTGTTATTAAATCAATTATATCACCGCGTTCTGTTTTTCGCAATATGCACTTTTGCCAAAAACGGACTTTTTAAATTATGCACAGTAAACAACGCAGAATCGCGAATGCAACACAATTATTGACACAGTGTCGAAGCAAGTATATAATTTCAGTATCAAATATCGGAGGGAACAGCATGGCAAAAGGACTGCCGGATTCAAAGAAATATATAAAAGAAAAGCAGGCTCCCCTGCGCTTCGGCGCGGACGGAAAATTCCGCATTCTGCATCTGACGGATATCCACGAAGTCGACCCGGAGATGGACGATGAGGAGGACAGACAGATACCGATAAGCAAGAGCAAAGAGACGATAAATGTCATTCGCCGATGCATCGAAATTGCTAATCCCGATCTTATCGTTTTCGGCGGCGACAACATCAGCGGCTACTGGCAGGAGTTCACATATGAATATATGTATAATACTATCAAAAAGATAGTCGCGCCGATTGCGGAGAAAAATATCCCGCTCGCCATAGTTTTCGGCAATCACGATGCCGAGGCTCAGCCCAAATTGCCGTTTCTCGCGAAAGAGAATCAGATCTGTATATACGCCGAATACGAGAATTTCAGGAGCACGATGAACGACGAGGATGTCTCCGGCTGCGCGAATTGCAGTTTGCCTATTTTGTCTTCCGACGGCAAGCATATCGCCTGGAACATCTGGTGCATCGACTCGGGCGACTATGTCAGGGACGATGAGTTCAATGTTATAGACGACGCCGGATACGGCTTTGTAAAAAAAGATCAGATAGCATGGTACGAAAAACGCGCCGCCGAACTCAAGGCGCAGAACGGCGGAAAAGCCGTGCCCTCTCTGCTATTTCAGCATATCCCCGTCATTCAGGAATACAAAAAACTCAAAAAAGACCCGGATGGCGAATACAGCCTCGGCGCGCAGCACTACTCCGTCCCGGACGGCGCACTGCTCAAGGGCGAGATTCACGAATCCCCATGCCCGCCGCTCGAAAACGGCGACGAATTCGAGCGCTGGAAGAGAACGGGCGATATAGTCGCCGCATTCTTCGGCCACGACCATGTGAACACATTCACAATGGAAGTCGACGGCATAAAGCTCGTTCAGACCCCCGGCGCGGGTTACCACACCTACGGCGACAAACGCGGCGGCAGACTGATTATAATAGACGAAAACAAGCCGGATTCGTATGAGTCGGAATGCATTTTCATCGACAGAATAACACAAGGTGAGCTTAAATAAATTCAAATAAAGGACGGAGAACAGCTATGGACAAATACGCAAGATTCAGATATCAGCCCTGCATCCCGCTCGGCGCGGACGGCAGAAAGGTCACAGGTTCGCCCGAGCACGCCGCGCTCTCGAGAAAGGCCGCCGGCGAGGGTATGGTTCTGCTCAAAAACAGGCTTCACACTCTGCCGCTCACGCGCGGAACAAGAGTCGCACTCTTCGGCAAGGCGACTATCGAATACATAAAGGGCGGCGGCGGAAGCGGCGACGTTTTCTGCGCCTACATCCGCAATGTCTATGACGGATTCAGTCAGAAGGAAGCCGAGGGCAAGGTCAGCGTGTTCAAGCCGACCGTCGAGTTCTACAAAGAATACGTCAAGGAGGCGAGCAAGCGCATCCCGACCCGCGCCCAGATTGAGAAGATATGGGACAAGGTCAACGCCATGTCCTTCTGCAAAGAGAAAGACGATATAATCTACGACACCTTCGCGAGCATGCATGTTGCCGAGGCGCATATGCCCGACGAGCTCATAGCGGAGGCAGCCGCGAACGCGGATATCGCGATAATAACCCTCAGCCGCTTCTCCGCAGAGGGCGTTGACAGAAAGGCTATCCCCGGCGACTACTACCTTTCGGACACGGAGAAGAGCCTCATCGACCGAGTCGCTGCGGCGTTCCCGAACACAGTTATAGTCCTCAACTCCGGCGCAGTCGTTGACTGCGAGTATTTCGCGGACAATGAAAAAGTCGGCGCGATAATCTCCGGCTGGCAGGGCGGTCTCGAGGGCGGCATGGCGATTGCAGACATTATTTGCGGCGATGTCAACCCCTCCGGCAAATTGGCGGACACTATCCCCGACTCCTACGACTCATATCAGAACGCGCAGGAGTTTCTGACAGGCTTCGAGCATCTCGATTATTTTGATGACATATATGTCGGCTACCGCTATTTCGAGACGATTCCCGGCGCCGCCGAAAAAGTTCGCTATCCGTTCGGCTTCGGTCTCTCTTATACCGATTTCGAGTTCAGCGGCGCATTCTGCGGCGAGAGCGACGGAAAGATAGTCGCCGCGGTGACGGTCAAAAACATCGGCAAAGTGCCTGGCAAAGAGGTCGTTCAGCTCTATTACAGCGCGCCGCAGGGCAAGCTCGGCAAGCCCGCAAAGGTGCTCGCCGCGTTCAAAAAGACGAAGCTGCTCTCCCCCGGTGAGTCCGAGGCAATCGCGCTGAGCTTTGATATCGGCGACATGGCGAGCTTCGACGATCTCGGCAAGATAAAGAAATCAGCATTCGTGCTCGAAAAAGGCACATACTCGTTCTACCTCGGAAATTCCGTCAGAGCGACAGAAAAGCTCCGCTACGACTTCGTGCTGAGCGAGGATATAATCACAAAAGAATCGAAGCCGCTCTGCAGACCGTTCAAGCTCGAAAAGCGTCTGCTCGCGGACGGCAGCTTTGAAAATCTCCCGACGGGCGAACCTGTTTACACACGCGGCACGCACACTTCTATCGAAGCAACCGCACCCAAAGATACAATCATGTTCGACGAAGTCGGCGAAAATATAACGCTCGACGAATTCATAAAGCAGTTCACCGTCGACGAGCTTATCGACTTTGTCGGCGGGCATCAGAATCAGCCCGGAGTCTGCAACACAGGCGCGTTCGGCGGCATGAAACGCCTTGATGTGCCGCCCGTCCCGACTGCTGACGGGCCTGCGGGTCTGCGCCTCAACGCTTCAACGGGCGTGCCCACAACGGCATGGCCCTGCGCAACGCTTCTCGCGTGCACATGGAACACGGAACTCATTGAAGAAGTCGGCGCAGCAGGCGGCGCGGAGCTGCGAGAAAACAATCTCGGCGTGTGGCTCGCGCCCGCGATGAACATCCACCGCAATCCCCTGTGCGGACGCAACTTCGAGTATTTCTCCGAGGATCCCCTCCTCGCCGGAAAGTGCTGCGCCGCCGACGTGCGCGGCATCCAGTCGCAGAAAATCGCCGCATCGGTAAAGCACTTTGCCTGCAACAACAGGGAGTCGAACCGCTTTGAATGCGATTCCAGAGTCTCCGAACGCGCGCTCAGGGAGATATATCTGCGCGGCTTCGAGATATGCGTCAAAGATGCCGACCCGTGGACAATTATGTCCTCCTACAATCTCATCAACGGCTGCCACACTTCGGTGAGCTACGAATTGCTCACCGAGATGCTCCGCAACGAGTGGGGCTTCAAGGGCATGGTCACAACAGACTGGGGCGTCCACAGCAGCCACTCCGACGAGGTTCTCGCCGGCAACGATGTCAAGATGGGCGACGGCGAGCCCGAGGAGCTGAAAGCCGCATTTGAAAGTGGCAAGATAACCCGCGCCGACCTCGAGACGAGCGTCAGACGCATACTCGAACTGACGATGAAGGTCGCGGAATAAATCAGATATAAAGCAAAGCAGTCGCCCGCGCGGCTGCTTTTGCATGTTCGGGTCCACGGAAATCTCTGTATCACAGTACGGACACTTCATTTTCTGGCTTTTGCTGTCAAATTCCATGGCACCGCCACATGCCGGACATTTGTATTCTTTTATCTCTGACATTCGTGTTTCTCCTTACAAAGTCTCTTTTTATGCGATCCTGTGGGAGTTAAATTCTGTCGTCATCTGTAAACGGATCTCCGCACTCCGGACAGAATTTCGGAGGATTTGCAGGATCTTCCGGTTCCCAGCCACATTTATCGCAGCGGTAGTGTAATTTCTGCGGTTTCGGTTTTCCACACTCCATGCAGAATTTTCCTTTGTTGACCTGACCACATTCACACGTCCACTCTGCTGCCGGTGCCGGTTTTCCACACTCACTGCAGAACTTTCCGGTATTCACGGTTCCACATTCACAAGTCCAGCTATTTACCGGAGCCGGTGCAGGTTTTCCGCACTCACTGCAGAACTTTCCGGTATTTGATGCTCCGCACTCACAGGTCCAGCTATTTGCCGGGGCTGCTGTCTGCTGTGGTGATGCTGCCTGCTGTGGTGCTGCCTGTGGCTGTGTTCCTGCCATGCCTGCTGTCATGGCATTCAATCCTTCCATGGAAGTGTTAAACTGCTGCATTCCCATGCCGACGCCCATGAATCCTGTCATCGCACCGCCTGCATTGGAACCTGCGTCACGCACACCTTCTGTTAAATTCTTAACAGCCATACCACGGAGCACACTTGCATCTCCACCTAACATTGCACCTTCATTTCTCATGTTGATGAGCTTCTGGGATTCCTCATCATAAGAAACGCTTGCAATACCGACTGCCTGGATTTCCATACCACGTGTCTGGTTCCACTCTTCATCGAGTGTAGTAGACATATATTTTCCAAGTTCTCTTGCTTTGGATGTCACATAGGAAATACGTGTTCCGTCTGCGGACATCTGGTTGATGGAGGACTGTAATGCCTCTAAGAACTCTGACAGATACTGCTCGTTGATCTCATCGATCTCCACTCTGTCTGCGTTTCTCGGAATTACTTCTGCATAGAACTGGAGTGGATTGGTGATCTTAACGGAATATGTACCATGCGCTCTTAAGAAAAGCTCAGCATTATAAAAATTATCAAAGTAATTGATCGGATTTCTCGTGCCAAACTTGATCCCTTTAATTTCCTGCAGATTGATAAAAAATACTTTCTGCGCAGTTGGTGTCTGACCGCCATATTTAATACGGTTAAAAGAATCCTTTAATGAATCTCCAAACTGTCCGTTAAACAATGATCCACCGGAAACGGTTCCCAA
>OGYE01000510.1_pt1 | contig 24961 bp, 19 predicted proteins | sample 1576471 | NCBI WGS metagenome assembly OGYE01 (sample SAMEA3541532, study PRJEB24748) | human gut metagenome | biome: human gut; feature: human-associated habitat; material: faeces | place: China | collected 2012
CTGAAGCCTGTTGAGATGTTTGTAGATGAAATGTATTTAAACGCGTAGGAGATTTAAGTGGTGGAGAAAAAGGTCGTCTTTCTTTAGCAAAATTAATGCTTTCAGAAGCTAATTTCATTATATTAGATGAACCTACTAACCATCTTGATATGGTTTCAAAAGAAATTCTTGAAAACGCATTAAACAATTATACCGGCACAATTTTTTATGTATCTCATGACAGATATTTTATTAATCAAACTGCCACACGTATCATTGAATTAACAAATAAAGCAATTGTAAATTATATTGGAAATTATGACTATTACGAAGAAAAGAAGGACGAACTTACAGCAATATATGCTCCAAAAGAAGAGCAAACTTCTTCTAATACTCCTTCTGCTTCTACTAATAAGCAAAATTATTTAGAAAGGAAAGCCGAACAGGCAAGGATTAGAAAATTGAAAAATGATATTTTAAAAGTTGAAGAAAAGATAAAAACTAATGAAGAGCGTTTAAATGAATTAGATGAACTTTTAGCTGACCCTGAAATTGCTAAAAACTCAGCTAAATTAAACGAAATCAGTAAAGAACAGGATAAAATTAGCGAAACTCTCGACAAGCTAATGGCTCAATGGGAAGAATTATCCGATTTACTTGACGAATAAACGGTTTATTTATTGTATTTTTCCTTATTATAAGTTAAAATATTTATAAGATTTTGGTCTCAACGGACCTCAAATTACATCAGGTTTTATCCTGATATCAGTAAAGGAGACTACTTATGGCTAACAAAAAAATTGTAGTTGCTTTAGGAAGAAATGCTTTTAGTGAATCATTTCCTAAACAACAGGAACGTGTAAAACTTGCTGCAAAAGCTATTGCAGATTTGGTAGAAGAAAAATATGATGTTGTTATTACTCACAGTAATGGTCCTCAGGTCGGAATGATTCAGACTGCAATGACTGAATTTTCAAGACTTGACCCTGACAGAACTGTTGCACCTATGTCAATCTGTAGTGCAATGAGTCAGGGATATATTGGATTCGATTTACAGAATGCAATTCGTTCAGAGTTACTTTCAAGAGGATTATATAAACCTGTAAGTACTATTATTACTCAGGTAAGAGTTGATCCTTTTGACAGAGCATTTAACGCTCCTTCTAAAGTTATCGGACGTCTTATGACTAAGGAAGAAGCTGAAAATGAGAAGAAAAAAGGTAACTACGTTGAATACGAAGAAGGCGATGAAGGCTACAGAAGAATCATTGCAAGTCCTAAGCCAATTGATATTTATGAAATTGATGCAATCAAGGCTTTAGTTGATGCTCATCAGTTAGTTATCGCAGCAGGTGGCGGTGGAATTCCTGTTCTTGAACAGCGTACAGGATTAAAAGGTGCCAGTGCTGTTATTGAAAAAGATTATACAGCAGCTAAACTTGCAGACATGTTAGATGCTGATGCTCTTATGATTCTTACATCAAGTGATAATCTTACAATTGATGTAGACGGAGAAGTTAAAGAACTCGGTACTTTAACTACAAAAGAAGCTGAAGATTTAATTGATAAAGGATACTTTGATCCTATCACTTCTCTTCCTAAGATTGATGCATCTCTCAATTTCGTATTAGCAAAGAAGGGAAGAAAGGCTATCATTTCTAACCTTGCTAAAGCTAAAGATGCAATCAGAGGAAAAATTGGTACTGTAATTGAATAACAGTCAATTTAATTAACAAATGTTTACAATATGCTCTCTACAAAATATACAATGCGTATTTTAGTAGCGGGCATATTATTTATTCAAAAATAATGTATACATACAGAAATTATTTTTTTATTATTTCTGTATATAAAAGGGGTATTTATGCACGATATTTTACAATATGAAGAAAAGCTAATTAAAACCAGATTAGAACTAAATGATTTAATTGAAAAGTATTCTAACAATAAAGAAAACATAGACAAAGCTATAATCGAAAATAAAATTGAATACTTAACAAAAGAATTAGACTATCTTAACAACCAGTTAAATCTTTTAAAATTATCTGTTGAGAATGAAACCGAACATAATAATACATATTCTGCGGACAAACCTCCGGTTAATCCACAACCTTATTATTCTGCCGGGCACAGTTCTGCACCACAGCCTTATTATTCTAAGGGTCAGGTTCATCCTTATTCACCTGTCACTTCTACTACAGGCACTAGCATTGACAATGGTGTTAGAAAAAATTCAACTAAAAATTTCAATAATTTTGAATTACTCATGGGCAAATCTTTAATGGGAATTTTTGCCTCTGTATTAATTTTTATCAGTTTAATTTTATTTGCCACTTTAGTATTGCCAATGTTATCTGATACTGCAAAAATTTTAATTTTATATATTTTCAGTTTTGCACTTATGATAGCCGGAATTTTTCTTCTAAAAAAAGATTCACATAACAAGCTTTATATTTCAATTAGTGGATGTGGCACAGGGGCAATATTCATTTCATTGTTGCTGAGTAACATGTATTTTAAAATTATTAACGAAATAACATTATATTTATTTATATTTGTATGGGCATTATTTGTTTGTGTATTATCTAAAACAAAATCATATATTTTTGCAATTATTGGTCAGGCAGGTATTACAATTTCCATTTTATTTGGCACTTATTTTTGTCACGCTTCAGGCGATTGGAACAAATTGCTTTTTCTCTCTGCATTTTTTGTAGTAACAGAATCAATATTTTATTACACTAATATTCAAGATGAATATCACAAAAATTCAATTTGCAATATATTCAATATAATATGCTTATTCACTTTTAATGCTACAATGCCTGACTATAAACTTTATGCAGGAAATAGCACAGTGATTATTTTGTCTTACTGCATCCTACTACTTTTTATATCCTCTATTATTATTACCGGGTTTGTTAAAATGAAAGTAGATAACAATTTTTCTGCTGTATTCAGTATTACAAATATGTTTTATTATATTGCTTTAACGACCTTATATTGTTTTAGTTTCAATGAATTCTTTAATATAGCCGTAGCGCTCTTAATTCTTATTGGAATTGAATTAAAATTTAAAGATGAAAACAAATTTAATATTATACTTCTTCAAACTGCCATGATGCTTGTTCCGATAATTAGTATGGTACAAATTGCTTTTGATAACAGCGGGAATTTTATTTATAATTATTTTTATTTATCAATATTTATTATCCCATTTGCTGTATACGGTTATTTTTACAAGCAATATATATATAAGATATTCAGTATTGTGTATTTTATATTTTTCGTACTAAACAGTTCTACTAATAATGTTTCAAGATTACTCATTAGTATTTCACTTTTATGTCTATTTTCATTCTTAATGAAATATACAAAAGATTATAGTAATAAAATAAAAATATTATTATACTGTATGTTCATCTTTATTACGATAAATGATTTTAGCAATATAATTGCTCCTTTATTTTCTACACATATAGCTAAGGATTTTACAAGCTTTATTATTATATGTTTAGTTAATATTGTGGCAAAGTTCACGCCATTCTCTAAAAACTGGATATCAGGAAAGAATGAAAAAAGTACAAATATTACAACTGATATTGTAAATTTATTTTTAATGATTTGTGGATTACGTTTTATTATCAAACTAAATAGTCCTGCATTACATATCATTGCCATACTAGTGACTCTAGTACTATTTTTGATAAATTCACAGAATTATTTAAAGAAAGAAAAAATTACTTTTGGTATATATGTTGGAATTAAATTCACTATTCTAATGGTTATAATTTTAAATTCATTCAATTCACCAAATTACTTAATTAGCATTTTTGCCTTTTTGTTTGCAATATTATGTATTGTGTTAGGATTTTGTTTTTCTTTCAAATCGCTTCGTATTTACGGGCTTGTACTTTCTTTAGTAAGCATTGCAAAACTAATTTTATTAGATATTACATATGATAACACTATCGGACATGCTTTAAGCTTTTTTGTCTGTGGAATATTATGTTTTGTAATTAGTACAATTTATAATATAGTAGACAAAAAAATAAATAAGCAATAGGTCCTTTAAATAAAAATCAGGATGGTTTAAACCCACCCTGATTTTTTGTTTATGGACTTTAGTCTGTCCGAAAACAATCACGCAGCATATTATTGTTTTCGGACTATAAACCACCTGCTATACGGATGGCGGCATTTGTATTTATTTTCTACTAATTATTTACATTATATAAATCATAATATATTCCATGTTTATTTATAAGCTCATCATGTGTTCCCTGCTCTTCTATTCCATTTTCAGAAAGAACAAGAATCTTTTCTGCATTTCTGATTGTTGTTAATCTATGTGCAATAACTAATGTTGTTCTGTTTTTTGCAAGCTTTTCTAAAGATTCCTGAACTACTTTTTCACTTTCATTATCAAGAGCTGATGTTGCTTCATCAAAAATCAAAATAGGCGGATTTTTAAGAAATACTCTTGCAATTGATAATCGTTGTTTCTGTCCACCTGACAATTTAATTCCTCTTTGCCCTATATCAGTTTCATATCCATTAGGAAGTGACATAATAAATTCATGGGCATTTGCATTTTTTGCAGCCTCTATAACTTCTTCTTTCGTTGCATTTTTCTTTCCGTAACGTATATTGTCATACACTGTTCCCGCAAACAAATACACATCCTGTTGCACAATTCCAATATTATTTCTAAGATTCTCTAATTTTATTTTTCTAATATCAGTATCATCAATTGTAATTTCACCTTTTGTAACATCGTAAAATCTCGGTATTAAATTACACAAAGTGGTTTTTCCGGCACCTGATGAACCAACTAAAGCTACATACTGTCCTTGTGGAATTTCCAAATTAATATGCTTTAATACTCTATGTGCTGTGTCATTATACTTAAATGAAACGTCATTAAATTTAATATTTCCTTTTACATCATTTAATTCAATTGCATCAGCATTATCTTTAATATCCGGTTCAATTTCCAATATTTCCAAAAATCTTTCAAAACCTGAATACCCATTTTGAAACTGTTCAGTAAAATCAATCAGAGTCTTAATTGGATCCGTAAATATATTTATATAAAGTAAAAATGTAATCATGTCTGTTACATTTACAATTCCTCTTGTTATACAAAATCCACCTACGATTATTACAATCAGATTAATCATTGTAGTAAATGCAGTTAATCCCGAATTGTAACCACCCATATATTTGTAATTATCTTTTTTAGCTTCTAAAAATTCCTGATTTCCAATTTGGAATTTTTCATTTTCAAGTTCTTCATTTGCAAATGATTTAACAACACGTATTCCTGATAAATTATCTTCAATTTTTTCATTGATTGCTGCTATTTTTACTCTGTTTTTCTTAAATGCTTTTTTCATTTTTTTATTAAAAAAGTAAGCATAACAAATCATAAACGGTACCAGAATAAATGCTGCAATTGTAAGTTGTGGACTTATTGTACAAAGAATAATAAGAGCCCCTATTATTTTTATAAAAGAAATTGTCAAATTTTCCGGTCCGTGATGAAGTAACTCTGTTATGTCAAATAAATCTGATGTTACCCTTGACATAAGCTGTCCTACCTTCTGGTCATCATAAAATGAAAAAGATAATTTCTGATAATGTGCAAATATTTCTGCTCTCATGTCATATTCAATTTTTGCTCCCATAACATGTCCATAATTTGAAATATAAAAATTAGAATATGCCTGTATTGCAATTAATATTGTTACAACTACTGCTATAACTATAAGTTGTCTAAAAACATCTTTAGCCGGTAAATATACTACTGTTGAAGTCACATATCTAACTACTAACGGAATTACAAGCGCTATAATTGATGCTAAAAATGCGAAAAACATATCTATAAAGAATACATGTTTATACGGTTTGTAATACTGAAATAATTTCTTCAAATTTTCTTTCATTTTTTACACACTATCCTTTCTTTTTTTCTGATTTGTTCCTAATACCAATACACTAATATTTTATTAGTCTATTGGCATTGGGAATAAATATTTATTATAACGCATAAAAACACTTGACCCACATTATGAGCCAAGTGCTATAATTTTATGCTTTAATTTTAATAATAAAAATTGTCTATTCCATATTCAAATAAATTTATTTCCACTTTATAGAATAAACTCCATTGCTGTTTGCATTTGCTTTTTCAATCTTAATATAGTATGTTCCTGCATTAGCCTTTCCGTAAGTTGTACTATATGTAAGTTTTAAATCTCTCTTGTATCCATAATATGATGTGCTATCAATCTTTTTACCTTTTTTATTGTAAATAGTAAATTTGAGATTATTTTCTACATTACCGTCAAGAGTTATTGTAACAGGTTTCTTTTTCTTTACTGTAAATTTATACCAATTTGCTTTCTTATCTCCTGCTGTAACAATTCCCTTTACTGTTTTTCCTTTTTTTATATTTACTGCTTTAGCTCTCTTAGCTCTGCTTTTAGCCTTAACAGCTGTCTCCTTTAAAGAAAAGCTCTGTTCTTTACCATATGATGTTCCATTAGAAGTAACCTCAAATTTATAAGTTTTACCCTTCTTTACTGCAAAAGATGCCTGACTGTCACTTGTCAAATCAGATACCCATTTTTTTTCACATACAGTCTTACCTGAATCAACAAATGTTACATAACTGCCCATAGAATAAGGAAGTGTTACTGTAACTTTTCCTGTCTTTGTAGCTGTATAATTAAAAACATACTTATCTTCGCCTGAGTTTCTATAATATGTAATTGTCTCACCATCCTTGATTACTTTTGCATCAAGTGTATAGAATCCTGTCTGTACTGTGAATGTATTTGTATAAACATCTTCACCGTTATAGCAATATGAATCAAATTTTATGTAATATGTTCCCGCATTTGAAAATGAAACATAATCTTCAACTGTTGTTGAACCAACCTTCAAATCTGTTAAATATTCCATTCTGTTAGTGCATGCTGCATCAGAATATACTTCAATATTAATATCCTTTAATACACTTGTAGCTGTTGTTACAACTTTTAAGCTTCCCGCCTTAGTAACATTTACAGGTACAACAACACCCTGATAATACTTTCCATTAATAAAATTGCTATTATTATAGCTAAATGTCTGTGGAGCTGTCATTGCTTCTGTGCCATAATAAAATTCTGTCGGTGTAATTGCATCAGCCGCAAACGCTGTTGTAATCATTCCTACAGCCATAATAGTTGTAGCTGCAAGTAAAGTAATCATTTTTCCTAATTTTCTCATTATACTTTCTCCTTAAATAAATTTTTTATATTCAAAATATAAAATGTTCATCTTATATTTTAAATCGATAATTATATACATCAAAATTAAAGTAATGCTTCTAAGTGTCTTCTTATTGCTAAAATGAAATCCTGTGTATTTAATTTCTTTTTATTCTCTAATGTAGAAATAATATATAAATCTCCTGTCATTTCTCCATCTTCAATTGTATCAATACATGCCTTTTCAAGCTTATCAGCAAATTCCATTAATTCAGGGATATTATCTAACTCACCACGTTTTCTTAAAGCACCTGACCATGCAAAAATAGTTGCAATTGGATTTGTTGAAGTTTCTTCACCCTTTAAGTGCTTATAATAATGTCTCTGAACTGTACCATGAGCAGCTTCATATTCATAGTAACCATTTGGTGAAGCAAGTACTGATGTCATCATTGATAATGAACCGAATGCTGTTGCAACCATATCTGACATAACGTCGCCATCATAGTTCTTACAAGCCCAAATATATCCGCCCTCTGAACGCATAACTCTTGCTACTGCATCATCGATTAATGTATAGAAATACTCAATTCCTGCTTCTTCAAATTTTTCTTTATATTCAGCTTCATAAATATCAGCAAAAATATCCTTGAATGTATGGTCATACTTCTTAGAAATAGTATCTTTTGTTGCAAACCATAAGTCCTGCTTTGTATCTAATGCAAAATTGAAGCAGCTTCTTGCAAAACTTTCAATTGAATCGTTAAGGTTATGCATACCCTGTACAATTCCTGCACCCTTAAATTCATGAATTAATTCTCTTGTTTCTTCTCCTGCTTCATTTGTGTATACAATTTCAGCCTTTCCAGGTCCCGGAATCTTCATTTCGCTTCCCTTATATACATCACCATATGCATGTCTTGCTATTGTAATTGGCTTTGTCCAATTCTTAACGTATGGTTCAATTCCTTTAACAATAATTGGAGCTCTAAATACTGTTCCATCAAGAATTGCACGAATTGTTCCATTTGGACTCTTCCACATTTCTTTTAAATTATATTCTGTCATTCTTGCTGCATTAGGTGTGATTGTTGCACACTTAACAGCTACCCCATACTTCTTTGTAGCTTCTGCTGAATCAAATGTAACCTGGTCATTTGTTTCATTTCTGTACTCAAGGCCTAAATCATAGTACTCTGTCTTTAACTCTACGAAAGGTTCTAATAACTCATCCTTGATTAATTTCCAAAGAATTCTTGTCATTTCATCTCCATCCATTTCAACTAATGGAGTTGTCATCTTAATTTTTGCCATCTTACTTCCTCCTAGAAATATACTCGTGTTAAATTATACTTCATTGAACCATCTTTGTAAACTAAACATTTTAACACTTTACACTTTTAAAGACTTGATTTAAAAATCTATAACCGGCAAAATATTTGATGCGTATTATAGTTTAATCATCATAAATATATAAAAGCAAATATAACAATCATCATTTAACACCCAATAATTCTACAGGATTTATAACTCCTGCGCCCTGAATATTAGCCGGCAAATTAACATCCTTGCATGATTCTATCATCTTTCTTTTCACATCTATATTTTTTAATTCAGGATATTTAGATAGCAACAATGCAGCACATCCTGTAACAACAGGTGTTGCCATCGATGTTCCACTTTTTACTGTATATTTTTTCAATTTATAATTATTGTTGCAGCTTACAATATTATTACCATAAGCTATCAAATCAGGCTTTTGAATACATTCACATGTTGGACCTCTTCCAGAATAATTCGATGTGTATCTCCCATTTACATTTACTTTTTTCCCATCCTCTACTACACCAACAGTAATAATTTTTTTACTCACACCGGGCACAGTTATACTGCCTATATCAGGACCATTATTACCTGCAGCTGCAACCACAACTAATCCTAACTGCCATAGTATTTCTACATATTTAATCAAACGCATTTCAGAGCAATTATTATGAATTGTTCCAAAGGATATATTTACTATTTTTATATTATATTTTTCATAATTATCTATTATCCACTTAATACCATCTATAACTTTATCTTCTATGCCTATTCCCTTTGCATTAAGAACTTTTAGAACAACTAACTGAGAACCCTTTGCAATTCCATTTATATTCATTCTTCCATAGAATCTGTCTTTAGATTCTCCGGCTATTATCCCTGCAACGTGAGTTCCATGTCCATTATCGTCATAACATTTTTCCCTATTCCCAACAAAATCCTTAAATAATATAATTTTTTCCTTCAAATCAGGATGTTCTGCCATTCCTGTATCAAGTATAGCTACAACAATATCCTGCCCGATAATTCCCTTTTCTTCTATACAATCTATTTTCAATAATTTTCTAACTGTATTCATTTCAACTTTCCAATAAAAATATGATATGTAATAAGCAGGCATATAAAAGTTCTTATGTTGTCTATACTTTAATATATGTTTTTTTCTTTTAAAGTTTATTTTTTTGTAAACAATTTTAAGTTCATTACATATTATTTAGTGTAAACAATATTTTAGGGGAAACAAATATGAGTGATTTAGCAGCAACAAACTGCGGATGTGGATGCGGTTGTGAAGGAGGAAACAATACTTTATTTTTAATTCTTATCCTTTTATTCTGCTGTGGTGGAAATAACGGATGCGGTTGTGGAGGAAACGATGGCTGTGGTTGCCAGAGCATTCTTTGGATTTTAGTACTTCTTTGTGCATGCGGAAATAATAACGGTGGCTTCTTTGGAAATGGTTGCGGCTGTTAATTGATTCGAAAGATTATTATCAATATGATTTAGAATGTCTTTTGAAAAATGCACTTGCCACTAATTTTTTAGAAGATACAAATCTGTTTTTATTACTAATGGCATTAAGCATTTAAATTAAAAAGGAGGTCAGCCTTATGGATAATGCAAATATGAAGCAAACGTTATTTGACAGCATGCTTACTAACAGAAATCTGCAGATTCTAAAGGCTGTTCTCCCTTACATAGATTATGATACGGGCAAATCTCTTGGAATATATGTAAAATTTCAGGAATTAAAAAATTCATTTTCTATTAACCCCGGCTCATACATGATTAAAGATAAAAACGGAAATTATAAAGCCATGAATTGTGACAAGCCTCTTGATTTTTCTACTCTGTATCCCATCATAAAAGATTATCTTACTACTGATGAGCAGGAAATGTTTGAAACTTTTATCGGTATTATGGATATGTTTTCAATGGATAACGAGGCAAAAGAATCTATGTTTGGTGAATATATGGATATGTTTAAAGAAATGTTTTAACTTAAAATTTATCTGCTTTCATAATACATTTTATAAATTTTTAGCGTATAGTAATGCAGATTAAAAATTATTATGTGCTGCATTTATTGTAGCAGAATGGAGATTTTATATGAGCAATAACGAATGGATGAATGACCCTGTTTTATCAGGTATTTCTAATGAAAAATTAAAGATTCTTACAGACATTGTTGAGAACACAGGTGAAATGGATGCAAAGCAAATGATTCCTTATTTCATAAAAGCATCTAATGAAGCGACAAAGCAAGGTGCCTCTTTTACAAATGAAGAAACTGATGCAATTCTTAATGTTTTAAAGCAAAAAATGACACCAAAAGAACAACAAAGAATTGAAATGGTTAAACGCCTTACAAAACTAATGAGTAAAAATAAGAAAAGCTGATTTTTCCTGATAATTTGATAGAATTTTAAATTGCAAGATAGCTTCTTGATTTTACTCATTTTAATAAGTATATTTATTACATATATATATTTATTAGATTATGTATAAATTGTATTAGATTGTGTAAAAAATGTATTAGATATGGACAGTTTGAATACTGTAATCTGCGTGTAAATTAAATTAAATATGGATGTTTTAAATACTATAACTTGCATGTAATTCAAATTATTTACATACACTATCTATGCTTTTGACGATATGAAAGGTACCTTAAAGATGAGCGAATATCCTATTAAAATAATTAAAAGTAAAAGAAAAACTATGTGTTTAGAAATAAAACATGACGGAACGCTTATTGTAAGAGTTCCGTTTTTCATGAGAAATGATGATGTATTAAAATTTGTTAACAGTAAACAGGATTGGATTAATTCCCATTTAAGCAAAATAAAAAACAATCAGGCTGATTTAGAAAATAATTATTTGACAAAAGATGAAATAAACAATTTAATATCTACTGCTTCCGATTATATTCCAACACGTGTTTCTTATTTTGCAAAAATAATGGGTGTTTCCTATAACCGTATTTCAATTAGAACACAGAAAACGAGATGGGGAAGTTGCAGCAACAAAGGCAATCTTAATTTTAATGCTCTACTTATGCTTACTTCTAAAGACATAATTGATTATGTTGTTATTCATGAACTAAGTCATAGAATTGAAATGAACCATTCTCCCCGTTTTTGGTCTATTGTTGAAAATGTATTACCAAATTACAGAGTTCAAAGAAAATGGCTAAAGGAAAATGGATACAAACTGATTAGCAGAATCCCAAGATAAAAATGACGCAGATAACATTACCTGCGTCATTTTATATTTCCCGAAATATAAATTCTATTTTATTTCAAGAAATTATTTTATTGTGTTTTTTGTCCCAATTATTTCATTACTATGTTAATGATTCGTCCCGGAACATAAATTTCTTTTACAACGTTTCCTGTAAGCTTGTCTGCTATTGCTTCTTTTCCTGCTAAAATAGCATCATCTTTTGAAACATCAGCCGGAAGTTCTACGACTGCTTTTGTTTTACCATTTATCTGTACAGGAACTTTAATTGTATCTTCTACCATCTTGCTCTCATCATATTCAGGCCATTTTTCAAATGCAATTGTATCATTGTGACCTAAAATCTGCCAGATTTCTTCACCTACATGTGGACATATACATGAAAACATTTTAATAAAGTTTTCTGCATATTCTTTTGGACATTTTCCTGCTTTGTATACTTCATTAACAAATGTCATCATCTGAGCAATAGCTGTATTATATCCTAACTCTTCAAAGTCATTTGTTACTTTCTTAACTGTCTGATGATAAATCTTTGTTAATGTATTATCGTTTTCATCTACGATTTTCTCTTCATCTGTAAAGAATGCCCATACTCTCTTAATGAAACGATAAGCTCCCTGTACTGCATCAGAATTCCATGGTTTTGAAACTTCAATCGGTCCCATGAACATTTCATATAATCTTAATGTGTCAGCACCATATTCCTCTACAATATCGCTTGGATTTACAACAAATTCAGGGAATCTTTTACCCATCTTAATACCATTTTCACCAAGAATCATTCCCTGATGAACTAACTTCTTAAACGGTTCTTTTACAGGTGAAAGACCCTGGTCATATAAAAATCTGTTCCAAATACGTGAATACATCAAATGACCTACAGCATGTTCAGGACCACCTACATATAAATCTACAGGCATCCAGTGTTTTAACAATTCCTGATTTGCAAATTCTTTATCATTATCAGGGTCAATATATCTCATATAATACCATGAAGATCCTGCTGAACCGGGCATTGTTGCTGTTTCACGCACACCCTTAATTCCATTTTTATCATACTGCTTCCATTCAACAGCATTTTCAAGAGGAGCTTTACCATTCTTTCCTTTATAATCATCCAATGGCGGAAGAATTAATGGAAGTTCTTCGTCAGGAAGGAAATAAATTTCTCCATCTTCTTTATATACACAAGGAACAGGTTCTCCCCAGTATCTTTGTCTTGCAAAAATCCATTCACGGAAGTGATAATTTACTGTTTCCTTTGCAACTCCCATGTCTACTAATTTCTTTGTAATTGCAACTTTTGCTTCTTCAACTGTAAGGCCTGTAAATTCTTCAGAATTAATAAGCTTGCAACCTTTTCCAAGATAATCCTGTTTTTCAAATGCATGCTCAGATACATCTGCGCCTTCAATTACCTGAATCATATCGATGTTATGTGCTATCGCATATTCAAAGTCTCTCTGGTCATGACTTGGAACTGCCATAACAGCTCCTGTACCATAACTTGCAAGTACGAAATCACCAATAAATAAAGGCACTTTCTTACCATTTACAGGATTGATACAATAAATGCCTTCAAGTCTGCAACCTGATTTTGTTTTATTTAATTCTGTACGGTCAAAATCATTCTTCTTAGCTGTTTCAGCAATATATGCCTCGACTTCTTCCTTATTTTCTACTCTGTCCATAAGGCTCTTAACAATTTCACCGTCCGGTGCTAATACCATAAATGTAATTCCATATATTGTTTCAATACATGTTGTAAAGATAGAGAATTTTCCTCCGTCTACGATTTCAAATTCTACTTCTACACCTGTGCTCTTTCCAATCCAGTTTCTCTGCATATCTTTTGTTGATTCAGGCCAGTCAATTTCTTCTAAGCCTTCCAAAAGTTTTTCTGCAAATGCAGGCTGGTCGATTACCCACTGTTTCATATTCTTTCTAACAACCGGATAGCCTCCTCGTTCTGATTTTCCATCAATTACTTCGTCATTTGAAAGAACTGTTCCTAATTCTTCACACCAGTTTACAGGCATATCAATATGTTTTGCATATCCTGCTTCATATAATTTTTTAAATATCCACTGTGTCCATTTATAAAACTTAGGATCAGATGTTGCAATCATCTTAGACCAATCATAATCAAATCCTAACTCTCTTAACTGTTTTGAGAATGTTGCAATATTCTTCTGTGTAAATTCTGCAGGATGATTACCTGTAGTTACCGCATACTGTTCTGCAGGAAGTCCAAATGAGTCATATCCCATTGGATGAAGTACATTGTATCCCTGCATTCTTTTCATACGTGACATAATATCTGTAGCTGTATAGCCTTCCGGATGTCCTGCATGAAGTCCTACACCTGATGGGTATGGGAACATATCAAGAGCATAATATTTTGGCTTGCTAAAATCCCAGACATCCGTTTTAAATGTCTCATTTTCCTGCCAATATTTCTGCCATTTTTTTTCAACTGTCTTATGATTATAAGCTGTAGACATAATTATTTTTCCTCCTAGATTATAGATTATAATTTATAATCATTTTATTATTTACTCAGCTAAATTTGCTGTTGTTTGCATTTCACTTGTCTGAGAAGTAGTTTCCTTAGAATTCTGTGTTGTTGTTTCCTCAGACTTTTTCTTTGTCGTTGTTTCTTCTTTACTCTTCTTTGTAGTAGTTTCTTCTTTTTTATGCTTAGTCGATTCAGGTACTTTTGGTTTCTTATTTAATTTAGTTTCCTTAATAACTAATTCAACTGTTGCTTCACAGTTTCCAATATTACCTGATTCATCAGTAGCAATTACTTTAACGGAATTATCTCCAATTTCTAATTGATCTTTAGGAAAAGCCACTGCTTTAATTGTAACTCCACTTTCATCACAACTTGCTTTTGACTTAACTAAATCTTCTATTGCTTTTTTTACTTTATCTTTCTGATAATCTTTTATGCTTGCACTCTTAACTTCATATTTAAATTTATATGTTGATAATGTTACCTTAGGACAGGTCGTATCAATTACTTTAAATACAACTGTCTGAGAAAATTTTTCTCCGGCTTTATTTTTATATGTAAATTTAACTTTATTTTTTCCAAGCGTGCCTGAATCTATTTTATTGTATTTTAATTTCGATGTAACATCCTGTCCGTTAGCATTAATTGCAATTATATTTTCAAGGTATTTTACATCTGTACCTTTTTCAACATATACAACCTTATCACCAACAGCAATTGTACTGTTAGCAAGCTTTAAATAAGGATTAGCTTCATCAGTGTCAGTAGGATCCCACCCACATTTTTTATATGTTTCAGTCTTTGCAAGCGGTTCCATAGGTAATACATCCTTCTTTGAACCTTTTACAATTTTAACTTTAGTTCCTGTTCCACAGTTATCATATATCCATTTTGCATCTCTTGCAGTAAGCAAAATACATGAACCTGCTTTTTGCTTTTCTCCTAAACTGTTATATGATTTTTTATTTAAAGTCCAACTATATTTTTCACTATAATTAACTGACTGAATCCAACTGTTTTCAGAAATCTGTGAGTTATATTTATGCCATGATTTATTAATATCAAGCCAAGTGTATTTTTTCTGAACCTTACCCTTGCCTTCATTTATTCCATCTCCAACGGAACACTGAAAGACATAGGTAGGAACCTCATTATTATCCTTGTCTGTCTCGTATACAATGAGAGCATTCTTTTTTATATTGACCACAAGATTATATTTACCTGTCCCACTATTCTGCTCTTCATCCTGTGTTTCTTCTTTACTGTCAATTCCTTTTCCTTGTGTACTTGCAGTTCCTCTTGACTGTAATCTATGCTGAACATACATCAGGCCGCCAAAAATAATAGCTGCAACAATAATAACCTCTATTAATGTTGTAATTATATTTTTTAAATTTTTAGCTTTTGAATTATCTTTTCTACTCACAAAATCATTCCTTCCCATAATTTCACGCATACTGTTATATTATACAACAAATGGTTATTTTTGCAATAGAATATAGACGTCGCTCATAAGCCCTGATATATGATATTCCCTACTGATTTTCTTCTTTTTCTTTAGCTATTTTTACAATTCTGCTTGTCCCAAGTCTGTCTGCTCCTAATTCAATAAATTTTTCTGCATCTTCTAAGCTACTGATTCCACCTGCGGCTTTAATTTTAGTATTGTTGAATACATTGTCAGCAAATAATTTTACCGAATGGAAAGTTGCCCCTTCTGTGGAAAATCCTGTTGATGTCTTTATATAATCTGCTTTTGAAAGCGAAACTATTTCTGACATTTTTTCTATTTCTTTATCTGTTAAAAGACAGGTTTCAATAATAACTTTAAGTAATTTTCCATTACATGAATCTTTTACTTTGTTAATCTCATTAAATATTTCTCCCCATTTTTCCTCTTTTACCCATCCGATATTTATAACCATATCAATTTCACTAGCACCATCTTTAACGGCACTTTGTGCTTCATAGCATTTTACTTCTGTAGTATTATATCCATTTGGGAAACCAATTACCGTACATATTGCAATTTTTCCATCAACATATTCTGCAGCCTGTTTTACAAAGCTAGGAGGTATGCATACTGAAGCTGTATTGTATTTAATGCCCTCATCACATATATTTTTTATCTGATTCCATGTCGCCTCCGGTCTTAATAACGTATGATCAACTTTTGATAATATTTCTTTAATATCCATCTCATTCTCTCCTTTATAATTTATTTTTCTTTATTTAACAACTAATCGTTAGAAACGTTAAACTAAATGAGTCGTGTTCACTTTATTTTCTTTTACAATATAATATTGAGTTTTTGATGCCTACGGATTGTTCTGTGCTACGCGCTCTCACAATCCTACCACAATATTAAACTATAGGATTATTTGCTTAAGCAAATAACCCTATAGTCACTTACATTTAACATATCATTTAGTTTTTATAATTTCAAACATAATACTTTACACAAGAATCATGCAAAATTATTTATTATTAGCCTCACTTCTTTCACGCACTTCTTTTTCCTGTACATCAACCGGTGCCTGCTCGTATCTGGACAATACGTATTCAAATTCACCAAGTCCACCTGTTATTGCTCTAAGGCTTGTTGAATATCCATACAAATCAGACATAGGAATTTCTGCTTCTATAATTTGAATATTATTTTTATCAGGAGTCATTCCAACAACTCTTCCATGTCTCTTATTTAAATCTCCCATTACATCTCCTGTAAATTTATCAGGTATTGTAACTGTAAGTAATGCCATTGGCTGTAGTAATACAGGCATCGCTTCCATAAATCCTTTCTTAAATGCAATCATGGTTGCTGTTTTAAATGCAACTTCTGACGAATCTACAGGATGATACGAACCATCAATTAATGTTGCCTTAATTCCAACAACAGGATATCCTGCAAGAGGTCCCTTTAAAACGCTTTCCTGTATTCCTTTTTCGACCGCAGGAAAATAATTTTTAGGAACTGAACCACCAAATATCTTTTCTTCAAATACATATGGTCTTGATAAATCTCCTGATGGCTCAAATTCAATTACTACATCGCCATACTGTCCATGTCCGCCTGACTGTTTTTTATGTTTGCCCTGAGCCTGAACTTTCTTTTTAATTGTTTCTCTAAATGCAAATTTTGGTTTTAACAATTCAATTTCTACTTTATATTTTTCCTTTAATTTACTTGCTACAACATCTAACTGCTGATCTCCTATACCATAAAGTAAAAGTTGTCTGTTTTCTTCGTCACTTACTGTCTTAAGTGTCAAATCTTCTATACACAACTTAACCAATGCCTGTGCTAATTTATCTTCTTCACCTTTCTTTACTGCCTTATATCGTTTATATGTATATGGTTTAGACATTGTAGTCGGGTGATAAACTACCGGCCATTCCTTTGTTGCTAAAGTATCGCCTGTTCTGGTGCTTGTAAGCTTGCCTACCGCTCCTATATCTCCTGCGTGTAATTCGGTTATTTCAGAAATATTTTTGCCACATATAGTATAAAGTTTTCCTAATTTTTCCTCGATTCCTTTTGACGGATTATAAACTGTAGTTGATGCCTTAAGTATACCTGTTCTTACCTTTACTAATGAATATTTACCGACAAACGGATCCATTATTGTTTTAAATACATATGCCGTTACAGGTTTAGTTTCATCAAAATCAGCTATTACATCCTCACCTGTATCCTGATTTTTTCCTTTCTTAAATACCTCTGCCTTATCAGGTGATGGAAAATATTTTTCGCATGTCTGTAAAAGCATATTTACACCTTTACAGTTAATACCTGCTCCTATTTGTACAGGAACTATATCACAACTTATTACACTTTTTCTAAGTGCTTTTGATATTTCTTCATTTGAAAATTCTTCCCCACTAAAATATTTATCCATAAGTTCTTCGTCTGACTCCGCCACAGCCTCCATAAGCTGTTCTCTACATGGAATCAAATCACTTTCAAGATTATCCGGTATATCTCTTTCCACATATTCGCCATTATCACCTACAAATTTTCGTCCACCCATTTTAACAACATTTACATATCCTGTTAAAATGCCATCTTCAATTATTGGCAAATGAAACGGAGCAATCTGTTTACCAAATGTTTCCTTTAATTGCTTTACGGTTTCCATATATTTAGCATTAGGATCATCCATTCCTGTAATAAAAAATATTCTTGGAATTTTTCTTCGTTCACATATTTCCCATGCCTTTATCGTTCCTACTTCTAATCCTGCTTTGCCATTTACTACTATTACAGCTGCATCTGCCACACTCATGGCATCCTCTGTCTGTCCGACAAAATCAAAATAACCCGGAGCATCCAGTATATTAATCTTTAATCCGTTCCATTCTATTGGAATAACTGCCGCATTAATAGAAAACTTACGCTTAATTTCTTCTGAGTCATAATCGCTTATAGTGTTTCCATTATCGACACTGCCCATTCTGGTTATCACTCCTGTTGCGTACGCCATTGCTTCTGCTAATGTAGTTTTACCTGCGCCTCCGTGTCCTAAAAAAACTACATTCCTAACCTGAGATGTTTTATACACATTCATAGCTGTACCCTCCTAATATTATTATGTATTGCCCCTTCCAGTGGTTGGTGGCTTATTTCTTGAAACATTTATAAAAAATAATTTCGTTCACCATTTTTAATATTTAATTAATCCGTTCATTATCATATAATCTATTTTACAAAATTATTATATGATTTACAACATTCCTCTATGTTAAAAAACGTTACAATAAAAATTTGTTTTTTCCTATAAAATGGGTTATAATGCCTTGAATAATTCTTATAATTTTTTATTTAATACATAAAGTTTAAATTTTATATTGAATATCTTGCTTTAAAGTGCTAAACTTTAAAGCGTTAAAGTTGGAAGATTAATTTACGGGAAGAAAGGACTTAAAAAATGAGAAAACTAACATTTGGATTTATTGGAATCGGATTAATTGGTGGTTCTATTGCAAAAGCTATTCGACGTGTTTTACCTGAATCAACAATTATTGTATATAACAGACGTGAATCATCCAGAACATTAGCTTTAAATGATGGTACTGCAAATATTGCAACTGATAAGGTTGATTCAACATTTTCACAATGTGATTATATTTTCTTATGCACTCCTGTTGAAAAAAATGTTGAATACCTAAGTATTTTAAAAAAAATTATAAATGATAACTGTATTATAACAGATGTTGGTAGTGTAAAAACAAATATTCATCAGGCTGTAAATGCCATTGGTCTTGAAGAACATTTTATCGGCGGACATCCTATGGCCGGTTCTGAGAAAACAGGATATGAAAATGCTAATGACCGACTTGTTGAAAATGCATACTACCCTCTTACTCCTACAAATAAAGTCGAGCAAAAATATGTAGATGAATTAACTAAAATTGTTAAAATGATTGGAGCAATTCCAATTCGTATATCTTATGAAGAACATGATAAAGTTGTTGCAGCAATTAGTCATCTTCCTCATTTGATTGCAGCCAGTCTTGTTAACTTAGTAAAACATAACGACTCAAAGGAAGAGTATATGAAAACTTTAGCTGCCGGAGGTTTTAAAGACATAACAAGAATCGCCAGTTCTTCACCTGAAATGTGGGAACAGATTTGTATGACTAACACCAAAAACATCAGCATTATGCTTGACAAATATATTCATGATTTAAAAGATATTAAATCAAGCCTTGATAACAAACGTGGCTCAGACATCAATGCTCTTATTACTGAAAGCCGTGATTACAGAGATAACATTGAAGAACATAACAATTCTATCATACCTAGAAGTTACAGAATTTACTGTAATATTATCGATGAATCAGGTGCAATTGCTACTATTGCAACTATCCTTGCAACAAGTGGCGTCAGCATTAAAAATATCGGAATTGTTCATAATAGGGAATTTGAAGATGGTGTTCTTAAAATTTCTTTCTATGACCAGGATTCAGCTGATAGAGCTGTAGAAATGCTTGAAAGACATAAATATGACATAGTAAAGAGACAATAAATATAACAAAAAGTGTAACAATTAACAAAAATAATTGTTACACTTTTTTATTTAATACAACGAATCAATTATATCAAAGTAATTTTCAAATGTTTTTTTACAGCACATCGGATTTTTTATAGTTATGCCTCCGCAAACTAACCCAATAAGTGTAAATGCCATAGCAACTCTGTGGTCATTAAAAGTTTCTATCTCTCCACTGTTGACTTTTCCCGGTTCAATGCAAATATTAACTTTACCATCCGCTAATTCTTCTCTTGCTTTTATTCCTAAACAATTATTATGTAACGGTACAATTACCGGATGGTCAGGAAATTTTTGCAGAAACGGAGAATCTGCAAACGGAGAAAAAACGGCAGACAGACCTGAATCTGTATGACCAACTGGAGAAGATCACCGGAGAACCACTTGCATGGGGAGTGCTTACAGGCGTACGTCCGACCAAGCTTGCTATGCAGAAACTGGAAGCCGGATGGAAAAAAGAAGATTATATTAACTGGGCATGGGAAAGTGCGAGAGTGAGAGGAGAAAAAGCAGCTCTTGCATGGGAGATTGCCGAAAGAGAACAGAAAATTTTAAAAGAACTGGATTACGAGAACGGATATAGCCTGTATGTTGGAATCCCGTTCTGTCCATCGGTCTGTTCTTACTGTTCTTTCAGTTCCGGACCACTGGATCGCTGGAAAGAAAAAGTGGATGCATATGTGGATGCACTTTGCAAAGAGCTGGAATTTATCGCAGAACGCTCGAAAAACAAAAAATTAAATACGATCTACATCGGCGGAGGTACGCCGACAACGCTGACGGCAGAGCAGCTGGAACGGCTGATGAGCTGGATCGATGAGAAGTTTTCGAGAGAATACCTGCTGGAATATACAGTGGAAGCCGGAAGACCGGACAGCATTACAGAAGAGAAGTTGAAAGTCATAAAGAATCATGACATTACAAGAATTTCCATTAATCCACAGAGTATGCAGCAGAAGACGCTGGATGTGATTGGAAGAAAACATACCGTAGAAGAGATAAAAGAAGCCTATGCACTGGCCAGAAAGACTGGATTCGATAATATCAATATGGATATCATCGCAGGACTTCCGGGAGAAGATATTTCTGACATGGAAGATACACTGGCACAGATCGCACAGATGCATCCGGACAGTCTGACAGTGCATTCACTGGCGATCAAAAGAGCAGCCAGAATGGAGATGGAGGATTTGAACCGGGATGCGAAAGAGACGCATGAGATCCTTTCCGGCATGATCGAGAGGGCTGCAAAGGCAGCAAAAGAGATGGATCTTTTCCCGTATTATCTGTACAGACAGAAGAATATTGCGGGGAATTTTGAAAATGTTGGGTATGCAAAGGTTGACAAAGCCGGAATATACAATATACTTATTATGGAAGAAAAACAATCTATTATTGCCGCAGGAGCCGGAGCATCGACAAAGATTGTATTGAAGGATCCGATTCCTATGCCGGGCAGTAAAAAGAAGAAAATGACACGTCTGATCCGTCAGGAGAATGTCAAGGCGGTAGATGCCTACATCGACAGGATCGACGAAATGATAGAACGCAAAGGAGAATGGTTATGGCATTAAAGAAGAAACCGGTTACCGGTATGAAAGACATGCTCCCACGTGAGATGGAGATCCGTGATTACCTGATCGGACTTATTAAAGAGACGTATAAGACATACGGATTCTGTTCCATCGAGACACCATGTGTGGAACATATCGAGAACCTGTGCAGCAAGCAGGGAGGAGACAACGAGAAACTGATCTTCAAGATTTTAAAAAGAGGAGAAAAACTGAAGATCGATACAGCAAAAGAAGAAAACGATCTGGTAGACGGAGGACTGCGTTATGATCTTACCGTACCGCTTGCCAGATATTATGCAAACCATTCGAATGAATTGCCGGCACCTTTTAAGGCATTGCAGATTGGTAATGTATGGAGAGCAGACCGTCCGCAGAAAGGACGTTTCAGACAGTTCATGCAGTGCGATATTGATATCTTAGGAGAGCCGGGAAATCTCGCAGAGATCGAACTGATCCTTGCAACAACAGCTATGCTTGGCAAATTAAGTTTCCAGAACTTTACGGTATGTATCAATGACCGTAATATTCTGAAAGCAATGGCTGCTTACAGTGGTTTCCGTGAGGATGATTATGATGAAGTCTTCATCATTCTGGATAAGATGGACAAGATCGGTGCAGAAGGTGTTGCGAAAGAATTAGAAGAGATGGGATATGTAAAGGAAAATGTAGAGACGTATCTTCAGTTATTTAAGGATGTAGCACCAGATGTAACAGGTATCCGTTTCCTGAAAGAGAAACTGGGCGACTGCTTAAGTGAAGAGACAGCAGACAGTATGGAAATGATCATTTCCAGTGTTGAGACCGCAAAAGAATGCGAATTCAATATCAAATTCGATCCGACACTTGTAAGAGGACAGTCTTACTATACAGGAACGATCTTTGAAGTGACGATGGATGATTTCGGCGGATCTGTAGCCGGAGGCGGCCGTTATGATAAGATGATCGGTAAATTCACCGGGCAGGATACACCTGCATGTGGATTCTCAATCGGATTCGAACGAATCGTCATGCTGCTTCTGGAAAATGGATATGAAGTTCCGACTGTAAAAGAGAAGAAAGCATATCTGTTAGAGAAGAAGATGACAAAAGAAGGGCTTTTAAAGGTTATGTCACTTGCAAAGGCAGACCGTCAGGCAGGAAAACAGGTCCTGATCGTCAACATGAAGAAGAATAAAAAGTTCCAGAAAGAACAGCTTACTGAAGACGGTTATACAGAAATCGTGGACTGTTATGCAGATTCCGTGGAAAATTTATAAGATATATAGGAAACAATAAATTACGGCGTAAGGACGTCGGAAAAGGAGATAAAGAAACATGGCAGAATCAATGAAAGGGTTAAAAAGAACCCACAGATGTGCAGAATTATCTGCAGCCAATGTAGGAGAGAAAGTTACCATTATGGGATGGGTACAGAAGAACCGTAATAAGGGCGGTCTGGTATTTGTAGATGTCAGAGACCGTTCAGGTATTATCCAGGTGGTATTCGAAGAAGGAAAATGCGAAGCGGCACTGATCGAAAAGGCAGCTAAGCTTCGTGCAGAATATGTAGTAGCAATCGTGGGAACGGTTGCAAAGCGTTCCGGTGCAGTGAATGATCATCTTGCAACAGGAGAGATAGAGGTGATTCCGGAAGAACTTCGTATTCTTTCTGAATCAGAGACACCGCCGTTCCACATCGAAGAGAATTCTAAAACAAAAGAAGAAGTACGTCTGAAATACAGATACCTGGATCTTAGAAGACCGGATCTGCAGCGCAATCTGATGATGAGAAGCAAGGTTGCAACTCTGACACGTCAGTTCCTTGCGGAAGAAGGATTTCTTGAGATTGAGACACCGGTTCTGATCAAAAGTACACCGGAAGGAGCAAGAGATTACCTCGTACCTAGCCGTATCCAGCAGGGACAGTTCTATGCGCTGCCACAGTCACCACAGTTATTCAAACAGTTATTGATGTGTTCAGGATATGACAGATATTTCCAGATCGCAAAATGCTTCCGTGACGAAGATTTACGTGCAGACCGTCAGCCGGAATTCACACAGATCGATATGGAGTTATCTTTCGTGGATGTCGATGATGTAATCGAAGTAAATGAAAGACTGCTTGCCAAATTATTCAAAGAAGTACTGGGCGTGGAAGTATCTCTTCCAATCCAGAGAATGACATGGCAGGAAGCAATGAACCGTTATGGTTCTGACAAGCCGGATCTTCGTTTCGGAATGGAACTGAAAGATGTATCTGATGTAGTGAAAGACTGCGGATTTGCAGTATTTACAGGCGCACTTGAGAATGGCGGAAGCGTTCGTGGTATCAATGCCAAAGGACAGGGCAGCATGCCGAGAAAGAAGATCGACAAGCTGACAGCATTTGTTAAGGATTACGGTGCTAAGGGTCTGGCTTATGTTGCGCTCCAGGAAGATGGAACAGTGAAGTCTTCATTTGCAAAATTCATGACAGACGAGCAGATGGATGCACTTGTAAAGGCAATGGATGGAGAGCCGGGAGACCTGCTTCTCTTTGCAGCTGACAAGAATAAAGTGGTATGGGATTCTCTTGGAGCACTCCGTGTTGAACTTGCAAAACAGCTTGAACTTCTCGATAAGAATGAGTATCGTTTTGTATGGATCACAGAGTTCCCATTGCTTGAGTGGAGCGAGGAGCAGAATCGTTTCGTTGCAATGCACCACCCATTTACAATGCCGATGGAAGAAGATATCCAGTATATCGAGTCTGATCCGGGAAGAGTTCGTGCGAAAGCATACGATATCGTTCTGAACGGCTATGAGCTGGGCGGCGGCTCCATCAGAATCCACCGCAGAGATATCCAGAAGAAGATGTTCGAGCTGCTTGGCTTCAGCGACGAGGATGCGCAGGAACGCTTCGGCTTCCTTTTGGATGCCTTCAAATACGGCGTACCCCCTCATGGCGGCTTGGCGTTCGGTCTGGACAGAATCATCATGCTGATGAGCAATGCACCCAGTATTCGTGACGTGATTGCCTTCCCTAAGGTA
>OGYE01000512.1_pt1 | contig 24905 bp, 28 predicted proteins | sample 1576471 | NCBI WGS metagenome assembly OGYE01 (sample SAMEA3541532, study PRJEB24748) | human gut metagenome | biome: human gut; feature: human-associated habitat; material: faeces | place: China | collected 2012
CCATGAGACGGCATAATTTCTCTATCGTACTGATCATCAGCAAGAAACCATTATCTTAGCTGAAAATCTTGAGGTTCAGAAGCAGTGAAAATACTACGAAAAGCACAGCCATAATTCTGGTAGCCAGTACAAGTCCGCCCTCCATGGAACGACCTTTGTTCTTACCCCAGTATGTTTCTGCTGCTCCGGCGATAGCACCAAGTCCCTGCTGCTTACCTTCCTGCATAAGAACTACTACTGTAAGAGCGATGCAATCTATTATGAAAATGACACTCAGAATGATCTTAATAATCTGCACTTCGTTACACCTCCTAATCAACTGAGTTTCATTGTAACATAGCCGGATGGGGATTTCAACCACAATTCAGAGTTTTTGTCAGGTTTCTTAACAATTTTTTTCATTTTCTTTAAAAAATGTTTAATAAATTTCGTATAAGAGTATGTAGAAAAAAACTACTAGAAAGGTGTGCTCATGAGAAGCGCTAATTTATTAAACGACTTTGCCTTTAAATATGTTTTTGGAGAAGATTGTAAAGAGGCCAATGATGCCTTAAAATCATTACTTACGGTATTTTTAGAAAGGAAAGTCCATCATGTGGTTGTAAAGAATTCAGAAATGGTAAAAGACTATAGTAAAATGAAAAGTCCACGCTTAGATTTATTAGTTGAATTTGATGATCGGACAACGGTAGATTTAGAAATGCAGTTAAGACAAACCAAAGATAATTTACTCAATCGATTTAATTATTATTTGGCTAGACTTCATGGTTCACAAGACATGGAAGGAAAAAGTTACAGTCAATTAAAGGAAACTATTGTCATGGTATTCTTTAATTTGATAATTGCTGACGATGATGACATTTGTAGTTTATACACAATGAGGAAATACAGTGGCATTCCTTTAGTGAAAGAAGAAAAAGAAGATCGTATGAAGTTAATGACAATAGAAATGCCAAAAGTAGATTTACATAAACCGCTTGAAGACATGAATGAACAGGAAAAGATGATTTATTACTTTTTGAATTGCCACAAAGGAATGGATGATAGTAAAATTAAGATGATGATAGAAAGTGATGAGGTGACTCAAATGTTAGAGAAGCGTGTAGAAACTATATCGGATGATCGTTGGAAGAAAATAATAGAAGATTTTCAAAAACTACATGAAAATGAAGAACGGATCGAACGACAGCTTGAACTTGAAGAAGCTCAAAAAGCAAAGGAAGAAGCAAAAAAGGCTTTACAAGAAGCGAATAAATTAAAACAAGAAGCTAATAAACAAGTAGAAGAAGCTGAGAAGAAATTTGAAGACGCGAATAGACGAGTTGCAGATGCGAATAAACAAGTAGAAGAAGCCAATAAACAAACTGAACTTGAAACAAAAAGAGCCGACGTAGCAGAGAAACAGATTCAAGACATGATCCTTCGCCTTTCTAGTACAATGGATGTAAAAGCCATGGCTATACTATTGAATATGTCTGTGGATGAAATTAAAAAGTATATATAAAAAAAGAAAAGTCACTATTTGTGACTTTCTCTGTTTTCTAGACTGGCCTTAACTAAACCCACAAATAATGGGTGTGGACGGTTGGGTCTAGATTTAAATTCAGGATGATATTGTACACCAATGTAGAATGGGTGATTCTTATACTCAATTGCTTCAACCAATTGTTTATCCGGACTTGTTCCGACAATCATCATATCGTTACGTTCAAATTCAGAACGATATTCATTGTTGAATTCATAACGATGACGATGTCTTTCATTAATCATATCTTTTTTGTAGCAAGACCAAATATTTGTATCGGCTCTTAATGAACATGGATAAGATCCTAAACGCATGGTTCCGCCTTTACGAATATCATTACTTTGATCTTCCATGAAATCAATGATTGTATGTTTACTTTGTGGATCAAATTCAAAAGAGTTGGCATCTTTTAAACCTAATGCACTGCGGGCAAAGGCAATGGCTGCAATCTGCATACCTAAACAGATACCTAAATAAGGAATTTGTTTTTGTCTTGCGTAAGTGGCTACACTGATCATACCTTCAATACCACGATCGCCAAAACCACCTGGTAAGATGATTCCATCTGTATCTTTAAAGACTTCATCTAAGTTGGCATTTTCTAATCCTTCCGAATCAATCCATTGAATGTTGACTTTGGCATGATTTTCAAAACCACCATGATACAAGGCTTCACTGACAGATAAATAGGCATCGTGTAAGGCAACATATTTACCAACTAAGGCAATATTTACAGGTTTGGTGCTTGCCTTAATGTTATCGACAACTTGTTGCCATTCACTTAAATCTGGCTTACGTATTTCAAGGCCTGTCTTTTCACAGACAATATCTGCAAGATTTTGTTCTTCTAACATAAATGGTACTTCATATAGAGAAGGAAGTGTCTTGTTTTGGATGACACAACGTTTTTCAACATTACAGAATAATGAAATTTTGTCTAATACAGACTGAGGAATCGTTTCATCACAACGTGCTACAATGATATCTGGATTGATACCATAAGATTGTAATTCTTTTACGGAATGTTGAGTTGGTTTTGATTTATATTCCTGTGAACCCGAAATATAAGGGATGTAAGTGACATGGATGAACAGACAGTTTTTACGACCAACCTCTAAGGCAACCTGACGAATGGATTCTAGAAATGGTAAGCTTTCAATATCGCCAGTCGTACCACCAATCTCGGTAATTACGACATCAGCAGCTGCATGTTCTCCTGCACGAATTACGAAACTCTTGATTTCATTGGTAATATGAGGAATAACTTGAACGGTTTCACCAAGATATTTTCCATCACGCTCCTTATTAATGACATTCCAATAGACACGTCCAGTGGTAAGGTTGGAATACGTATGGAGGTTTTCATCAATAAAACGCTCATAATGACCTAGATCCAGGTCGGCTTCTAATCCATCATCTGTGACATATACTTCACCATGTTGGAAAGGAGACATTGTTCCGGGATCCACATTGATATAGGGATCGAGCTTTTGACTTGTTACCTTGTAGCCACGTGACTTTAAAAGGCGGCCAAGACTTGCTGCACTGATACCTTTACCCAGGCCAGAAACAACACCTCCTGTTACGAAAATGTACTTTGTACTCATTTGTTTCACCTCTACTTTTTTCTTTTAACTCGTGAATTTTACACCTATGAAAAAAAGATGTAAATAAAAAATTTAAAAAAATGATTTTCAATGTAAAAGATAGTATAATAAATTCGATTTGAGGTGGTTTTGATGGACCTACATGAAAAAGAAAAAATGTACCAAAGACTCATTATTTTTACTTTATTAATCGGTATGGTCATCTATTATTTTGAAAAAATCGTTGATTTTTTGGCATGGATCGGGGCAATGTGTCTGCCATTTTTATTTGGTGCAGGACTTGCCTTTGTGTTTAATATTATATCGAACAATCTCATGCGCTATTTAATCAAATGGTTTGATATTAAAGATACAAAGATTAAAAGAGTCCTATCCAACATTTTAGCCATCTTCATTGTGTTTGCCGTATTTGCTGCCTTTGTCGGTATTGTCATACCTAAGATTCTATTTTCGATTCAATTGTTGATGTCAAACTTTCCACAGATGATCTATGAATTCTATATATGGCTTTTAGATATCACAAAACATGTAGATGTAATGCACAACTTTTTACAACACTTAGATATCAATGCCTTTAGTACATTTGCGATTGATAATGTGAGTAAAAAAATCAGTTCCTGGCTTGTATCTGGAGGAGCCAATGATATATTTGGATCCATTTTTATGATTTTATCCACTACATTTTCTTGGCTTGCGCAAGCCTTTATCGCAATCGTATTCTCGTTTCTATTGTTGTTTAATAAAAAACAAGTGGTTCGTGAAACAAAATCTTTATTAAAGGCCTATCTTCCAAAAAAGGATTATGAAAAAACACGCCACGTATTAAAGCTGATCATTCGTATTTTTACAAGTTATGTAGGCGGAACCTGTTTGGAATGCTTGATTTTAGCCAGTTTAGTTACTGCAGGGTCTTTGATCATGAAGATTCCATATGCATTTTTAATAGGTCTAGTCGTAGGTATTGGAGCTCTTGTGCCAATGTTTGGCGCCTTGGTTGCCGCTCTATTATGTACTTTCTTTATTGCGATAACATCTCCTGTACAAGGATTTACATTCATTGTTATGTTTATTTGTATTCAACAAGTTGAAGGAAACTTTATCTATCCGCATGTTGTTGGTAAGTCTGTAGGCTTTCCACCTATGTATATCATTGTGGCCATCACCATTGGAGCCAATGTAGCAGGTATTATTGGAATCATCATTTTTATTCCAATTTGTTCATGCATCTATCAGCTGGTAAGCGAAGATGTGTTAACTAGGCTTCAAAAAGTGAAAGAAGTATCCGATTAATTTGACATAAATGATGTCTATATAAGATGTATCCTTTGAGTATAGAAAGAAGGGTACAATATGAACGCAGAAAAAAGATTAGCTATGGATTTATTAGATGCTGTATGGAAAGAAGATGTACAAGGAGTTGAAAACTGCCTAGAACTTGGAGCAAGTCCAAGCTGGGTATTTAATGGATATCCTATTTTGATGCATGCCATCAGTATTGGAAATGAAGAAATTGTAAATATTTTAATTGATGCCGGAGCCATTCAGAAACAAGAAGCTTTAGGCTTTGCGCTTGAAAGAGGGATTGGTCAAATGATACGTCCACTTGTATTTCGTGGTATTGTTCCTAAACATTTTGAACCAAAAAAAGGCTTTGGCTACTATCCCCAAAGATTTTGCAGCACGCACTAAAAGGAGATAAAAATGAATCGAACAAACTTATGCATTCGCATGTTACAACTATTAAAGGCAAGAGGGAAAATGAACACAACACAGCTTGCGACAGAACTTGAAGTCAATCCACGTAACATTCGTGAATTTAAAAAAGAGCTTGTACTAGCTGGATATAATGTAGAAGAAGTAAAGGGACGTTATGGAGGATACATCTTAAATGATGAATACGATCTTCCTGTCACTATTTTTAGTGACGAACAAAAGGATGCTTTGGTGCAATCCTATAAGTTTATGCGTACACAAAAAGACTTTAAACCCCTTCCACTATATTGTGATGCGATGGATAAGATTATTTCGACAAGCAAGATTTCATCCAACGATTCCTTACACTATATGTCCAATTCTATGGAATTAGACGAAAAAATCTCCCACATGATTGATAAGACGCAACAAGCCATGAACCATGGTCTTTGCGTTCTTTTGTCGTACCAGTCTTTACAGGATGAGGCCCCTAAACAATTTGAGGTTGAACCCTATGAAATCATTCACTACCATAAGTCGTATTATTTAATTGGTTTTTCTTTATTAAGAAAAGACTATCGCATGTACCGTTTTAGTTCGCAACGTATGTTTTCATGTGAAATTTCATCGAGACACTTTATTCGAGATAATCACTTTCATTTAAGCAACTACATCGGGGAACATTCTTTGATTCCTTTGGATTTAAAACTTGTGAAAGTGAGAGTTTACCATGAAAATAATGGGCTTCGCTTATTTAAAGAAAAATATTGGGGCAATAAACTACAAGCCATCAATAAACAAGAAGCGTACACAGACTTTGAGTTCTATACAGACGACATGTCAAACTTGTATCAGTCCTTGTTTTCTATGAGTGATCAAATGGAAATTTTAGGTCCAAAAGATGTAAAAATTGCTTATTTGTCTCGTGTTCAAAAAATATTAAATGCGTATAGGGATGAAAAGAATTAAAAATTGAAGTACAATAGATATGGTGAATTTTTTATGTTACATGTATCAGATTTAATGCGTGAAATGAAATGTGACTGTTTTTGTTGGAACAGCGCCCACAATTCACTTCACCAGGAAAGTTTTTATAAAATGGATTGTCCATTCTCCGATCTATGGCGAAATTATTTGAATGCGAATGAGTGTGGCTTAGGTCATTCCATGGATTCAAACGAACAATCTTTAAAATTATTAGAAGAAAACGAAGTTGTATGTTTTGCACGCTTTGAATATAAGGAGTGTCGAACAAAGATTCCTTATCTTAAAAAATTAGAGGATGGATATATGGCCGTGTATCCACATTTGAGTGCGTATCCTAAAGAAAATGAAGCATTGATCATGAAGGTCAATCAAATGATTCTTTCGCATTGTGGCGTTGACATTGTCGAAAATCGCATTGTCTATTTAAACAAAGAATATGTTCGTCAGGATGCGTTGGATTTAAATGAACTGTTATGTATCAGCGACAAACTATTCAATAAGCGCAACCACTTATCGAAAACAATTGCCGAATGTATGGAAGAAGTGGATGTGGATTTGGATGGTTGGATTGAAAGAACAAAAGAAATATTAAATCGACCAAGTGTTACACCAGTACGCACAAAACAATGTACAGCCTTAAGAAGGTGCAACTACTATTCTGTATGTTTTGATGAATCTAATGAACCGGACGACTCGATTTTATTCTTTACAACCAATCAACATAAGTTGGATGCGTATGATCGTGGTATTCGTCATATTCATGAGTTGCCATTGAATCAAATTGAAGGATTCCGCCTTCAATATGCGCAATATATGGCTAGTAAAACGCAAAAACCATTTATGGATCGTGCCGCTTTACAGGTATGGATGAAACAAATCAAATATCCAATTTCGTATTTGGATTTTGAATGGGATACCTTTGCGGTACCACCCTATATGAATATGAAGCCTTTTGACGTATTATGTTTTCAATATAGTCTTCATGTAGAAACTTCGGATGGAAATTTAACTCATTATAACTTCTTTGAATCCAAAGATTGCCGTCGCCATTTTGTTGAGCAATTGATCAAAGACCTTCCTAAAACAGGAACGATTCTTGTTTATAATATGGAGGGAGCTGAAAAGCTGAGATTGAAACAATTAGCGAGTCAATTTGAAGAATATAGGGAAGAATTAGAGTCGATTTGTTCAAGAATGGTGGATTTATCAAAACCATTTGAGGCAGGACTCTACTACAATTCAAAAATGCGTGGTCATTATTCTTTGAAGAGTATATTGCCTGTATTCTCAAAAGATGTTTCTTATCATGATTTGGATATCCAAAATGGTTTAAATGCCGTGTTTGCGTATCGTACATATGATGAGAAGGACGAAGAAGAGAAAAAAGAAGTAAAAGAAGCCATTTCAACATATTGTCAGATGGATACTTATGCAGAATATGTTGTATATCATGGCTTGATCAAGGAGGTAGAAAAAGATGCCTAATATTATTACTCATACTTTATTTGCGCAGGAAATCTTTGATAAGGTGAATGAAAATACGCATGATTTATTTGAACCTAGACTACACTTATTAGAAATTGGTTCAAATGGACCGGACTTTTTATTTTTTCATGGTATGAATCCAAAAGATTTCTTTAAAAAGAGTGATTTACGTGTTTCAGGAAGTATGTTTCATGCGGGTCATGTGAATGAATTTTATCAAAAAGCTTTGATTTCTATTCGCAATGAAGCGGATGAAGAAATCAAAAAAGATATGATGACTTATGTTTGTGGGCATTTATGTCACTGGGCATTGGATGCGACAAGCCATCCATATGTGTTTTATCGCACGGGAATTTGCAAAGGCAAGAGTGCGTGGTATCACCATCGTTTTGAATCGTTGATGGATGCGATCATGTTGAAAGTGAAAAAAGAATGTACGATTGAAGATTTTAAATTCTATGAAATCAGTGATGCATCGAAAGAAGAAGCTCGTGCCATTGCACGTATCTATGTGCCTGCAATCCGTCAGATTCTAGGTTTTGAAATCAAGCCTCATCAAATCATGGAAAGCTTGAAGGATTGGCACTTTATTGAATCCTTATTCTATGATGCTTCTGGAGATAAGCTAAAGGCACTTCAAACATTAGAGACTTTCACCAAAGCCTACAATTCATTGTCTGGATATATCATACCGAATGAGCCGGATGATCCATATGATGTGATGAATTTATTACATACACGTTGGGTACATCCAAGTGATGATACGTTGGTTTCAACAGAAAGTTTCTTCGACTTATACGATAAAGCCCAGCTTCTTGCGATGGAGGCAATTCGCTTATTCTTAGCGGCATGTGAGAATCCAGATTTAGATGGTGATTTGTTGAATCTAATTCAAGATCGTAACTATAATTTGGGTACAAATGATCACAAGGAAATGATAAATTTTGATTTAATTTACGAAAAGCAACTGGAAGGGTTTACAAGTTTTGCGAATAGGCGTATTATAAAGGTGGTAAGAGAAAGAAAGTATGGCTCACCTTTCGACTCAATATCCATCTTGTGTGTATATATCCTTCCTTAAAACACATAAGAAATTACTTTATCGATCCTTTCGATGAGAGAAAGCACTTCGGTGCTTTTTTTCTTTTTCTTGACAATTTTTTTGCGTGATATAAAATAATTTAGGTTATACATACAATTTAAAAGGAGTTAATAAACATGATTAGTTCAAATGATTTAAAACCAGGTCTTACAATTTTAGTGGATGGCGAAATCTATACGGTTTTAGAAGCGTCACAAAATAAAACAGCTCGTAGTGCCATGGTTGTTAAGGCGAAAGTTCGTAATGTTCGTACTGGAAGTAATGTTGAATTGTCTTGGGGTGGTGGCGAAAAGGTTGAACCAGCTCAGATTGAAAAAAGAGAAATGCAGTATTTATATGATACAGATGAAGCTATGGTATTTATGGATAATGAGACATATGACCAGGTGGAAATTCCTATGGATCGTTTAAAATGGGAAAGAAACTTTATTGTTCCAAATTCAAACGTAAATATTTCTAGCTATGAAGGTGAAATCTTAGGTGTTATTTTACCAGATAAGGCAACATTAAAAGTTGTTGAATGCGAACAGGCGGTAAAGGGAGATACAGCAACAAGTGCTAGTAAAAATGCGGTATTGGAAACTGGATTAGAAGTAAAAGTTCCTTTATTCATCAACCAAGATGAAATGATCGTTGTCAACACAAACGACGGAAAATATTCAGGACGTGCAAAATAGGCAATCGCCTATTTTTCTTTTTTTGCGAGATAGTGTATAATAGTAGGGAATGTTTAGGAGGTACTTATGACTCAACTTTCAAGAAAACAAAAGTATCAAGAACTTAGAGATCGTTTAGATGAAGAAACAACTGCTGCTCAAGCGCAGCCAGTGAAACTACAAAGATTATCGCGTGTAGATAGTGGCTCACATGCCAACAAACCATTGTATCCACATGATACAGTGCGTGTTTCGCCTACTGTAAAAGAAATGCCTACATCTCCAGTGATGGAAGATCTGCTTGGAGAAGTGAAGCAATATAATATTGATAATGGTAACCGTATCACAGATGATACACAGATCAATATTTTAAAACAGTTAGACACAACAAGTAGTGATACAATGAAAAGAAATCAACATGTGATTCCTATGGATACAGATGATGAAGATTTAGGTTCAACAATGAAGATTTCAAAACCAAGACAGACAATCACTCGTCAAGAACCTAAAGAAGAAAAAATCGTTCTTACAAGTCAGGATGTAGAGGATGTTAAAAAGCCAGTGGATGATGAATTGGATTTGATGTATCTTTCTCATGATGATTTTGATAAAACGGAAGAACAGCCTAAAAAGGATAAGAAGAAAAAGTCAAAGCGTAAAAAAGAAAAGCGTGATGAACTTGAATCTATGCCTAGCGCAAAAATGCGTATGAAAACTTCTGATTTTGAAAAGGCTAGCAGCCATAAAGAAAAGAAGAGTTCAGAAATCGTATTGAATGTCGTTTTAGCTATATTGATCTTAGCTTTAGTTGCAATCATCGGCTATTTAGTATGGACATTTAAAAATATTTAATGGGGATGGACATGAAAAAAATTAATATTGCGATTGATGGCCCTAGTGGGGTTGGTAAAAGTACGATTGCGGATATTGTTGCAGAAAAGTTAAATATGCGCCATTTAGATACGGGTGCTATGTATCGTTGTGTGGCGTATAAAACATTAAAAGATGGAGTCAATATTCAAGATGAAAAGGCAATGTCGGATTTGATGGACACAATTGACATTCATTTTGATGAAGATAACCATGTATATTTAGATGGGGAAGATGTATCTAAAGAAATTCGTATGAATAATGTATCTATGCAGGCTAGTAAAACAAGTCAGCTTGGTATTGTACGTAAAAAATTAGTGAATCTTCAACAAAAAGTATGTGCCAATAAAGGTTTTATTGTAGATGGTAGAGACATTTGTTCTGTTGTTTTACCAGATGCAGAAGTAAAAATCTTTATGAGTGCATCGAGTAAGGCTAGAGCCCAAAGAAGATATGATGAATATATTTCAAAGGGAATCGATGCTGATTATGAAACGATCTATCAGGATATTGTCGCAAGAGACTATCAGGATATGCATCGTGAAATTTCGCCTTTAGTAAAAACAGAAGATGCGATTGAAATTGATACTTCCGATTTAACAATTGATGAAGTCGTTTCAAAAGTATTAGATATAGTTGGATAATGTAGAAAGGGGACCACAATATGATTCGAGGTACTGTGGCCATCGTAGGTCGGCCAAACGTCGGAAAATCAACGATATTCAATCGATTGATTGGACAAAGAAAGAGCATTGTAGATGATACACCCGGAGTAACAAGAGATAGAATTTATGGTGAAGTGGAATGGCTGACACAAACTTTTCGCTTGATCGATACGGGTGGTATTCAAATTGAGGACCAGGCATTTGCCCAGGAAATAAATATGCAGGTAGATATTGCGATTGAAGAAGCGGATGTCATTATTTTCTTAACTTCTGCCAAAGAAGGAGTAATGACAGACGATACAATTATCGCAAGAAAGCTGCAAAAGTGTAAAAAGCCAGTTATTTTAGCTTGCAACAAAGTGGACAATCCAGAAATGCAGATGAATGTATATGAATTCTATGCGTTAGGTCTAGGAGATCCTATTGCGATTAGTGGGGCACATGGCATTGGACTTGGCGACTTGTTGGATGTCGTGATGGAAAAACTTCCAGAAAAAGATATTGCTCCATATGAAGGAATTACTTCATTCTGTTGTATTGGTCGTCCTAATGTTGGAAAATCAAGCTTGGTTAATTCCATCTTAAAAGAAGATCGTGTTATAGTATCCAATGTAGAAGGTACTACGCGTGATGCGATTGATACGCCATTCTTTGTCGATGATAAAGAATATATGATCATTGATACGGCAGGTATTCGTAAAAAAGGTAAGATCTATGAGAATATTGAAAAATATTCGATCTTACGTGCTTTAAGTGCAATTGATCGTAGTAATGTCGTGTTATTCTTGATAGATGGTGAAAAGGGTATTCGTGATCAAGATAAGCATGTGGCTGGTCTTGCGCATGATGCTGGTAAAGGTGTCATCATCGTCTACAATAAATGGGATACAGTTGAAAAAGATGAGAAGACCATGTCAAAGATTGAAAAGGAAATTCGTGCTCAATTCTTGTATTTGAATTATGCGCCAATTGCGTTTACTTCTGCACTTACAGGAAGTAAAGTGAATCAATTGATTCCTTTGATTGATCAAGTGCATGATGCATGTACATTGCGTGTTCCAACCAATGTATTAAATGATGTTATTTTGGATGCACAGATGATGAATCCGGCAAAACCTCACTTGGGAAAACAATTAAAGATATATTATGCGAGCCAAGTTGCGGTTGAGCCACCGACAATTGTCTTATTTGTCAATGATCCAGAATTATTACATTTTAGTTATGCTCGTTATATTGAAAATAAATTAAGAGAAGCATTTGGCTTTACGGGAACTCCAATTAAGATTTTGGCTCGTAAACGCTCATAGTAAGGAGTTAAATATGCGTACAGTTGTGATTGGTAGTGGAAGCTGGGGAACAGCTTTAGCTCAAGTATTACAAGATAATCATCAAGAAGTTTTAGTGTATGGTGTTGCAGAAGCTGAAGTTAATGATATTAATGAAAATCATAAAAACTCAAAGTATTTTGGAGATGTTGAATTAAATCCAGAATTAAAGGCAACAACAGATATTCAATGTGTCAAAGGAGCCGATATTGTATTGTTGGCAGTACCAACAATCGCAATTGATCCAATTTGCCACCAAATCAATGATTTATTAGATAAAAAGACAATTATCATAAACGTTTCTAAGGGATTCCACCCAGAAACAAATGAAAGAATGTCTGAAGTTATTCGTCGTTGTATTGATGAAGATAAATTAAGTTCAGTCGTAAGTTTAATTGGTCCAAGTCATGCCGAAGAAGTTGTCATTCGTTTATTAACTACAATTGATGCGATTAGTTTAAACAACGAGGATGCCGTAACCGTTCAAAACTTATTCTCAAATCAATACCTACGTATTTATACAGGAAATGATGAGATTGGTTCTGAACTTGGTGTAGCCATTAAAAACGTTATGGCTATCGCATCCGGTATCTTATCTGGTTTAGGCTATCAAGATAATACGCGTGCAGCTTTGATTACGCGTGGTTTGCAGGAAATGATTCGTTATGGTGTTCATTTTGGTGGGCAACAAAAAACATTCATGGGTCTAACTGGAATTGGCGACTTGATTGTAACTTGTACGAGTGTACATTCTCGTAACTTTGAAGCGGGTTACCAAATTGGAAAAGAGAATTCGGTTGAAAACTTCTTTAAGAACAACACAAAAACGGTAGAAGGTGTTCGTACCGCAAAAATCGTTCATCGTGTTGCGAAAGAAAATGGTATTGATATGCCAATTTGTGAAGAAGTTTACCAAATTTTATTCAATGGAAAACTTCCAAATGATTGTGCACAAGATTTAATGATTAGAGATTTAAAGAAGGAATTTTAATATGGGAAAGTATGTAAATAAAGAGTCTTTAACACAGGCTTTATCAATCAATTTAAATTTGTCTAAAAAAGACGCAGCGTTTGCGGTAGACTTAATTTTTAATGAAATGAGTGATGCCTTGGCAAGTGATGGTCATGTAGATATCACAGCTTTTGGTAAGTTTGAAATTTTTGATCGTAAATCAAGAATGGGAATCAATCCTGTCACAAAAGAAAGAATGATGATTCCGGCTACAAAACTTCCAAAGTTTCGTCCAAGTCAGACTTTAAAGAATAAGTGCAACAAATAGGTCATATGACCTATTTTTGTCTTTAGAAAGGATGGATCATGAGCTTATTTATTGTGATATTAGGCTTTACATTAGCTATTTCAAGTAAGTGGGCCTATTCTTATTTTGGTTTATCGAGTTTTGAACAAATTGTATACCACATTAAAGTTCCTTTGGAAGGTACCAATACGCAATTTATTTTTGGATGGATGAAAAAATGTTTACTTCCTGGTTTTATTTTTGGTCTCATTTTTAGTTGGATTCCTATAAATATAGCCAAACTTATTCTTTTACTTTGTTGTATATATGGTCTTTGCCAAATTCATTTTTTTTCATATGTTTTTAACCAATTTAAGAAGACGGATTTCTTTGATAAATACTACGTTGAATCTGAAGTTATTTCACCTGAAAAGAAGATGAATTTTATTCATATCTATCTAGAGTCCATGGAAACAACGTACGCCACAAAAGAAGATGGAGGCAATGCAGATGAAGATTTATTGCCTTATCTGACTCAGCTTACAAAAGACTCCGTTTCTTTTTCACAAAATGAGAAAATTGGTGGAGCTAGAGTCTTAACAGGAACGGGTTGGACAACGGGAGGTATTGTTGCGAGTACGTCGGGTCTTCCTTTAATTTTTAGTTTAAAACATAAATTTTGTAAGGACAAAGTTCCATTTATGCCTAATGTAAATACCCTTGGAGATATTCTAGAAAAAGATGGATATACTCGTGTCTTTATGATTGGCTCGGATGCGACATTTGGTGGAAGAAGAAGCTATTTTGATCAACATGGTCATTATGATATTCAAGATACCGTTTCTTTAAAGGAAGAAGGGGTTCTAGATAAGGATTATCATGAATTCTGGGGGTTTGAGGATGATAAATTATTTGAATTTGCGAAAGAGAAAATCTTAAGTTTATCCAAATCATGCAAACCATTCGACTTTGAAATTTTGACAGTCGATACGCACCATCCTTATGGGTATCAATCAAAAAATTGTAAGAATGTATTCAAAGAATCCTTATCGAATTCGATTTATCATACAGATGAAAATCTAAAAGATTTTATGGAATGGTTAAAGAAACAAGATTTCTATAAAGATACTGTTATAGTCATTCAGGGTGATCATACAAGTATGGCGGCTGAATATATTCATGATACATATTCATCTAACTATGATCGTCGAGTGTGGAATGCGTTTATTCATTCTAGAGTGAAACCTAAAAAAGAAAAAAATCGTGACTTTACGACCATGGATTTTTATCCTACAATATTAACAGCTTTAGGATACAAGATTAAAGGCGATAAGCTTGGTTTAGGGACCAATCTATTTGGTGATAAACCAACACTTACAGAAGAGATTGATGCAAATCGAGTTGATAAAGAGATAAAAAGAAATTCAACTTTCTATAGGAGGCTCATGTGAGAAAAAGATTACGCAGTTTCATTATTATATTAGTTGTGGCGTTCATCGTTTTTTCGATGATGGTCACGACCTTCATGCAGATGCTTCGATTCTAACATTCCTTAGTGGAATGTTTTTTCATTTTAAAGTAAAATGTAAATAGATGAATCGAGGTTTTAATTATGACAAAAAAACAAAAAATCAAATTTATAGCGTTATTAACGACAACGGCTTCTTTAGCTGTAGGATCTTACTTCTTTAAAAAGAAAATAGAGAAGATGAAAGAGGATGGTACATTTAATACAATGGTCTTTAAAAAGCGTTTAAATCAATATTTAAAGGCAGCTAAAAAAGATGAATTAACTTTAGAAATCATTGATGGCTTACTAGCTGAATTGGATAAGATGAATGATTTCAAGGCAACTCACGAAGGTTTTGAATTGAATCTAGATACAGATAAGTATATGGAACTACAAGATTATCTTGATGCCTACTATTCTCGATTGGCAAGTTCAAATCATTTTAAACAAGCGGATACAAATGAAGATAATACGCAAGTACGTTTAAGAAAGTGTTTGAACACACAAAAATACATTTTAGAAAATTTCTAAAGAAAGTCTCAAATCTATCTTGAATTTATATAATAAATACGTATGATATCCTTATAAGGATGTGATACGCATGGATTTAATACACAAGAAAAAAGAAAATCGGGCTCAGATCTTTCAGAGCTTTGATTCTTTAAAAGGCTTTAAAGAAATGATTCAAGAATGTGAAGTAGAAATTGTCAGTCCAAGAATTTTATCGCAGGATGATTATGAAATCTTAGACGAAAGAGTCCACCAGATTCAAAAAGGTATGATGGTCACGATTGAGTATTATGATCGTATCCATTATAAAAGAATCACAGGCGTAGTTTCTAAAATCAATCTGGATACGCAAATACTTCAAATCGTAAAGACAAAGATCAACCTGAAACAAATTAGCTATATACAATTAGAGGAGTGAAAACTCCTCTAATATGCGTTATGGCCACCAATCAATGTATTTCTTTTTTTAGCGGTCGCAAAATCTAAGGCATTCATCCCCTTTAAGATGGCATTCTTGCCATAGCGATGCTTGATTTGAACTAAGGTTTCCTGTAGCTTTTTTTCTCGTTTTACTATTTCTACGTCTGTAAATAAATCATAATTCTCATAATAATATTCATCTTTCACATCTTGAAAACCAATCGCAATCTGTCGAATGGGATAGTTTGGATTCACAATGCGAATATAGAGTTGTTTGAATTCTTCTAATAAGATGGAATAGGAGTTTGTACAATTGGTAATCTTACAGGAGCCACAGCTTGGTTTGATACAATCTTTGGAGTAGCCAATCATAAGAGAAATTTGTTTAGTCACTAAATGTTTCTCGGTTAATGTCAATACATTTTGATCCACCATTTCTTTCATAACCACAAAGGCATTTTGGTAGGAATAATCCTCAAAAAGAATTTGGGAATTGGATATAGAATGTTGTTTCGATTTATAATTTTTAATGTCTTGAATGGTTGTAGGCTCTTTGCCCCAAGCATGGTCAATGATATATTCGGCATTCACACCAAATTCTTTATATAATATTTCAATAGGAAATTGACACAAGTCGTACATGTCATAGATACCTAATTTGTGTAATCTTCTTTCCGTTCCATTTCCAAGCATCCAAAAATCTGTTAATGGAACATGATGCCATAATGTTTGGCGATATAAGTCTTCATTTAAATAGGCCATGCGATCGGCATTGTGTTTGGCGGATATATCCATCGCAATCTTAGCAAGATACAAATTGGTTCCAATCCCTACAGTAGCTGTAAGACCGGTTTTCTCATAGATACGGTCTAATATTTTTTTTGCCAATTCTTTGGCGTTGACTTGATAGAGCTTTAAATAGCTTGTGACATCTAAAAAGGATTCATCAATGGAATAGACATGAATATCTTCTTTGGCAATAAATTCCAAGAAGACTTTATAAACTTTGCAGCTATATTCCATATACAAGTGCATTCTAGGTGGAGTAATCATATATTCAATTTTTGGATCAATTTCAAAAATACGACCACGACTCGATACGCCTAGTTTTTTAATGGCTGGTGTTGCAGCTAGAGTAATGGCACCACCACCTCGTGTAGGATCGGCCACTACAAGATTGACTTTGAATGGATCAAGGCCGAGTTCAACACATTCAACGGATGCATAAAAGGATTTTAAATCAATACATAAATATGTTTTTTGCATAAATACCTCCACACCCCATATCGTTCGTATAAAATCATAGTTAAAAATATATAAAAATTCAAGATAGATTTGAGACTTTCTTAAAAAGTTAATAAATTTTTACTGGCATTTTATTTATTTTTTGATACTATATAGATAAAGGTGGTGTAACTATGCAGTTAAGACAATTATTACTACAATATGAGATTGAAAATAACATTAAACATGATGAGGCGGCTAAAAGAATAGGAATTGGTCGTGCTACATATTTTCGTTGGTTAAAGGGTGAAAGCACACATTTAAAGGCCAATACATTAAAGAAATTATCCGATATGTTGGATTGTGATGTTAAAAGTATTTTGGATGAAGAAGAAAGAATCAAACCCATTGTTGGTAGTGTAAAAGCTGGATATAATGGTTTTCCAATGGAAGATATTGAGGGGTATATTGAGTTAAATCGACATGATGGTAAAAAAGGCGATTACTTTTTGCGTGTGCGAGGTGATTCTATGGTCAACGCTCATATCTATGAGGGGGATCTTGTCTTTGTGAAACAGACAAATGAAGTGGAATCTGGAAGTATTGCGATTGTACTTGTGGGTGAGGAAGCGACATTGAAGCGTGTTTTATATAAAAAGGGTTTAATGATTTTAGAAGCCGCAAATCCTAAGATTGACACAAAGGTTTTTACGCCTGAAGAAGTGGAAGAACTTCCGGTAAAGATTATTGGGAAAGTCTTATATGCTCGTAGAGACTTTGATTGAGGGAGTAATTGAATGAAGATTTGGATTACTAGACATGGCCAGACAGCTTTAAATAAACAAAAATTAATGCAGGGACTTACAGATGAACCTTTAAATGAAACGGGGATTCAACAAGCGAAAGAGGCCAGAAAAAAGATTGGAGATATTCATTTTGATGCGGTATATGCAAGTCCTTTACAAAGAGCGATTCAGACAGCGTCGATTATTGGCAATGTAGATCAAAAGGATGTAAAGATTGATTCTCGTATTATTGAAGTGGATTTTGGGGATTATGAACTTCGTAACTACTTTAAATTAGGATTAAAAATGACTTCCTATTGGGCTTTTCCTGAATTGTTGCCAAATCCTAAGTCGGTTGAATCTGTCAAAAGTATGGTCAAACGAAGTCAATCCTTTTTAAAGGAATTGGAAAAGCAGAATTATGAGAATGTATTGATTGTATGCCATGGTGGTATCATCCGTTCTTTATGTGGTTATTTAGAAGATCGTAAAAATGGCATTAAGTGGAGACCAAAGCCAAACAATTGTGAGATTCGTGTTTATGAATCCAATCATGGTAAGCATACATTCATTAAGACATATAAGTAAGGAATGTATAGACCACGTTTAATGGCAAAAAGGAGTAAATACACATGTTGACATATACTTATTTAGAAAAAGGGAAATTTGCGTTGATAGAGAAACCAAAACCGATACTTCTTCATGAAAGGGATGCGATTGTAAAAGTAACACTTGCGAGCATTTGCTCAAGTGATCTGCATATTAAACATGGAAGTGTTCCTCGTGCCGTGCCTGGTATTACCGTTGGTCATGAAATGGTTGGTATTGTAGAAGAAGTAGGAAGTAAAGTGACTCATGTAAAGCCTGGAGATCGTGTAACGGTGAATGTAGAAACTTTTTGTGGAGAATGTTTTTTCTGCCAAAACGGCTATGTAAACAACTGTACTGACGATAATGGAGGATGGGCTCTTGGATGTCGAATTGATGGAGGACAGGCAGAATATGTGCGTGTTCCTTTTGCAGACCAAGGATTGAATAAGATTCCTGAAAACGTTAGTGATCGACAGGCTTTGTTTGTAGGGGATGTGTTAGCTACAGGATATTGGGCAACTCGTATTTCTGAAATCAAAGAAGAGGATACTGTATTGATTATTGGTGCTGGCCCTACAGGTATTTGTACTTTATTGTGTGTGATGCTTCAAAAGCCAAAAAGAATAATCATGTGTGAAAAAGATGAATATCGTATTGAATTTATCCATGAGCATTATCCAGAAGTTTTAACAGTAACTCCAGAAGAGTGCAAAGACTTTGTACTAGAAAATAGTGATCATGGTGGAGCGGATGTTGTTCTTGAAGTTGCGGGTGTACCCTCTACTTTTCAGCTTGCATGGCAATGTGCAAGACCAAATGCGATTGTGACAATCGTAGCTTTATATGATGAACCACAAATCTTGCCACTTCCAGATATGTATGGAAAAAACTTGATCTTCAAAACAGGTGGTGTTGATGGTTGTGATTGTGAAAAGACTTTACAATTAATTGCACAAGGTAAGATCAATACAGAACCTTTGATTACACATACGTATCCTCTTAGTAAAATTGCCCAAGGGTATGATTTATTTGAAAATAAAAGAGATGGTGTAATTAAAGTGGCAATAGAGTGCTGATTTCAACTACAGAAAAAGGAATCCGATAATCATGTATTTCAACATGGTTTCAGGATTTCTTTTTTTGACATTTTTTAGCTGAATTAACTAATATAATAAGACATGTTTGTGAAAATTTATACCATATATTACAATAACAACATTAATTGCTTGCGAACGCAAGCAATTAATGTGTATAATAAAGAAAAGGAGTGATACTATGGCAAATACAACTGCTGTTTATGCTAGAATAGATACCAAACTTAAAGATAATGCCGAGAGCATTCTTTCTCAGCTTGGCATTTCTCCATCCAGTGCAATTCAGATGCTTTATAGCCAAATCGTACTGAAAAGAGGTATCCCATTTGATTTGAAGCTTTCTTCTTCTGAACCATTAGCTGTTGGTGCAATGACAAAAAAACAGTTAGACAAAGAGCTTCAAAAGGGAGTTGATTCCATCAATACCGGAAATGTGTATTCTGCAGATGAAGTAGATACAATACTCGCAAAAGAATTTGGAATATGATGAATAACTATAAAGTCAGCTATTCTGGAGAGGCACTTTCCGATTTACGTGAAATTTATTCTTATATTACGTATGAACTTCTTGTTCCTAAAACTGCTGCCGCTCAAATAAAGCGTATTCGAGAAAAAATCCGTTCATTAGATTTTATGCCAGCTTGTCATGAGCTAGTTGAATGGGAGCCATGGCAATCAATGAATATGCATCAGCTGCCTATAGATAATTATATTGCATATTATCTTGTTGATGACAAGACAAAGATGGTTATAATAACTCGAATATTCTATGGCGGCCGTGACATTAAAGGAATTATTAATTCAAATATATAAACAGAAATGGAACTTTTAACTAGGAGTTCCATTTTTAGTGTGTATTAAGATAGGTTTATTTGATAAAATAAAGACACAATGAATTACTAGGAGACAATTACGATGAATAAACAATATAATTATACAAATATCATAAATGAAACTTTAATCTTAACTGTTGCGGTTGGAATTATTGGTGCAGCCGTCTATTTTTTTCTTGTGCCCAGTCATACTTCAGTAAGTAGTATTTCTGGATTGGGTATTATACTATCTAATTTTATACCTCTACCATTATCAGTCATCACCATGATTTTAAATGTCGTTTTATTGATTATTGGCTTTCTAACTTGTGGCAAAGAATTTGGTGTAAAAACAGTCTATACAAGTATTATGCTTCCTGTTTTTCTTGCATTTTTTGAAATTATTTTTCCAAATTTTGTATCTTTCACAAACAGTCAAGAACTCGATGTATTGTGCTACATTCTTGTAGTGAGCGTGGGACTGAGTATTTTATTTAATCGAAATGCTTCATCAGGTGGTCTTGATATTGTCGCAAAAATTATGAATAAATATCTGCATATGGAACTAGGAAAAGCGATGTCCTTATCGGGTATGTGTGTGGCCTTATCCGCAGCTCTTGTTTATGATAAGAAAACAGTTGTATTAAGTATTTTGGGCACTTATTTTAATGGCATTGTTCTCGATCATTTTATCTTTGATCATAATATTAAACGAAGAGTTTGTATCATCACTCCGAAAGAAAAAGAACTTCGCGAATATATCATTCATGAACTACATAGTGGGGCAACCGTGTATGAAGCTTATGGTGCATACAATATGGAAAAGCGTAATGAAATCATCACAATCGTAGATAAAGCGGAATATCAAAAGTTGATGAAATTCATCAATACACTGGATCCAAAAGCATTTATCACTGTATATAATGTATCAGATATGCGATATCAACCAAAGATTTGAGTAAGGCAAGACCTTACTTTTTTTTCCTTTATTATGACCTATTTGGACAATACATTTGATTCTAAATGGCTAATGATTAATATAAAGATAAGGAGATAGGGTATGGATAAAAGGGTATTTGGAAATTGTGTAATCACAGTTTTAATTTGGCTGTGTAATCGCTTGGCTTATTATTACTTATCTAAAAATACAAGTCTAATTGTGAGTGGCATTAGCCTAATTATTGGCTGCTTAATAATGTGGAGGTTCAACCATGAATATCGATGAATACATAAGGTTTGAAGTTTTGAATAAACAATTTACCATTCCACCCGATACATATTCTTATAGTGATGTAGTTCGTGTTTCTGTCTTAAATGAAAAGGCTAAGTATAAAGAAAAGGGTATTCCATTTACGGCTATACTTCCTTCAGGACCATTACCATCTGGGATTCTACAAGATCCATATCTATTTGTTGGAGTAAAGGTTGTATAAAAGATGAAACTATTTTGGCCATATATGTTTCTAAAGAAAAGACAATGGTCAATACGAATCAATATATTAAAGATCGCAAAGTTGCAGAAATGATAAAAGAGGTGATGAAAAAGAAGCTGAATCGATTTTAAGGGAAATTAAAAAAAGAATCGGTTAAGATTCTTTCTTCTTGTATTCAGATATAATTAATCCGGATAAAGTAAGTATGGTTCCAAGAACAATACATGGCGTAATCTTTTCATGTAGGATAATTACTGAAAAGATAATTGTGGCAATGGGGTTTAAATATACATATTGATTGGTTCTAACACTTCCTAATATGAAAAATAGATAATATTTCTATAATTTATCTAAACTTATTAAAACCCTTTATATAAAGCTTTTAGGCTATATAAAGGGTTTTTATTTCATTATAAATTACTGTAGTTTTGTCTAAAAAAGTGTCGAAAAAGTGTCGAAAATATAAAACCATTGCTATGGGTATTTCTTTGGGTGATAATAGAGTTTGCACTATTATATCATTCGTATGATATAATACTAAGCGAGGTGATGATAGTAAGTCATACAAGTATAAATGGATTGATGAGACATTTACGTAATAATGGTATATCGATAAATGGTTCTACTCAAAAAAGGCAATTAAGAAATGAAGGATATTTTCATGGTTATAAAGGGTATCGTTTTTTTAGGTATCCAGAACACAAAATAAATTATACTTCTTATTCGGAAATTCATTCTACAATTGAATATGATTCCAAATTAAAAACCTTACTTTATGGTAAAATGATGAGCATTGAAACAGCATTAAAAAGTGTTGTTACTGAGTGCATTATTGACTATGACGATTCCGAAGAAATTAGCAATATGTTAAAACTTGCGATTTCTAGTTATCAAAATTGTCCGCCCAGTTCCACTGAAAGAGAGAAAAATACTCTCCAAAAACAAAAATTGAATATTGAATCAATTATACGTAAACAATTACAAAATAATTACAAGCATAGAAGAATTAATCATTACTATAAAAATTCACATTACGAAGATATACCTGTTTGGGCATTGATTGATGTAATGATGCTTGGAGAGTTTGGGACATTGGTAGAAGGATTAACAATGGATGTTAGAAATAGAATATCCAAAGAATTGGATATTTCAAATCATTATGACCAACAACGACATTTTATTTATGATTCTATTTTTACACTAAAGGATTTGAGAAATTCAATTGCTCACAATTCAATAATATTTGATGCAAGGTTTAAAAATTATTCTATTACTCCGTGTGTAAATAATACCTTAAGAAATGAAATTGGATTGGTATTTATTAATTTTGATTCTTTGGATGATTATATTATTTTAATGTCATACATGTTAAAAAAATTAGAAACACCAAAGAGAGAAATTATTACTTTTATCAATGATTATTTAAAGATTGTAGAATGGTATGAAAACACTGTAGATTCACAAATTTCATCTGCTGTGATTCGAAATGACTGCAAAACGAGAATGAATCAGTTAATCAATTATGTCAAGTCAAATTAACAAAGCAATTAACATTGTATTTTTTAGCGATTTGATGTATTATTATAGTGTAATTGCGGTAAGTTACTACGGTGCTTACTTGCCAGTTTAGTTCGCTGAACTGGTTTTTTTTATGTATGTTAGCAAATTAATCAAAACAGAAACCACTCTATCGTATTTTGATAAAGTGGTTTTTATTTGCTTATTTATCTTTTTTTGGTTCAACTAATATACATTCCAATCTTAATCCTTTTGGTTTTACTGCATATCGTAATGCATTACCTTGCTGCCAAGCTTCTTTAGTATTATCAAGGAATAATACTTGATATTTCTTGATGGTTGGATTATTTAGTAAAGCAATTCTTTGAATAGAGTAATTGATTACTTCTTTTACATATTCATGCTCATTACGGATTCCTGGTAGATCCATAAATAAATCATCATTGTATTCAAGATGGAATTTTTCTTCCCAATATCTTCTTTTAGCTGTATTCCATGAATCTACTAATGTATAACGTTTACCAAATCTTTTCTTAACAATAAGTGCTTCAAAAGGAGTCGCTTTCATATCCATTTCACCTTTAAGTTCTGGTTCTAGATTTAATACATATCCTTCACAACTCATTTTACATAAGTAACGAAGCGTATTTAAATCGAATTCAGGGCTTACATCATCTAGTAGTATATCTAATAGTATTTCTTGTTTTTCACGCTGCTCATACTTTGATAGAGCTTCTAATACTTTATCTGAAGGGAATGCAATATCTCCATCTTTTAACTTAATAAGATTCGTATATGTAATTCCTATCTCTTTAGCTAATGCAGTAAAAGAGATATTCTTATTGTTTTTCATCTTTAAAATATATGTTTGTATAGACATCTTTTATTCCACCTTTAAGTCCATTTTAATCAAATAAGGAATAACTAACAACATAAAATAAAGAATATTTGCAGAAAATATAAAATAATCGCACATATTATATAATATAGTTGCAAAAAAGGAAAATAATACTATAATTAGTTTGTAAGAGTTACAGCAAGACTTGTTGTATTTCTTTTTAAAGGAGGTGGTTAAATTGATTGTAGTAAATAAAAAAATAGTTAATTAGCATAGTTTGGCGACAGACTAATTAACTATTGAGTTCGAAGAATCAATAAGAATTGAATCTTCTTTGAAGATTATAACACAGTTCTTATTGCTTCTTACAAATTTTTTGTAATGGAAGGAGTTTTTTTATATGCAATTTTTAAGATTCTCCGGAAAGGAGAAAACCAATGGATCTATATGATATGAGGGAAGATGAATACTTATCTTACGATCAAATCATAGAGATGGATGTAGAGCTAGATTATTTGGTTGATACCCTAATAAGAGATAAATGTGTATCTGTTCTATCTGCTTTACCCAAGATGGGCAAGACATCATTCGCAATTTCATTAGCTTATGCAATAGCTAATGGAACAGAATTTCTTGGACTAAAGACTAAACAAAGAAATGTTTTATATATTTGTTTGGATGATTGTAAAGAAGTCATTGCCGAAAGATGTAAAAAGATGAAATTAGGAGAAGAATCCAATCTCTCATTTCAATTTACAAAGAATGCCAGAGTCAGTAATTTAGAAGCATTGATTATTAAACATGCAATGTGGGGAAGACGTTTTGGTTTTGTGATTATTGATATGTTGAATGACATTCGAGAAGTATGCAATTGACGGCTAATTCGGTGCACCCCTAGCGGTCATACCGGTTTCGAATGACGCTTGAAGCGGTGCAACATGACGTACTACCGGTGTAATAGGACCTCCTTAATGCTATAGTTTGACTGTAGTGAAAGGAGGTCTTTTTGTATGCAGAA
>OGYE01000517.1_pt1 | contig 24812 bp, 25 predicted proteins | sample 1576471 | NCBI WGS metagenome assembly OGYE01 (sample SAMEA3541532, study PRJEB24748) | human gut metagenome | biome: human gut; feature: human-associated habitat; material: faeces | place: China | collected 2012
CGCCGTTTCGGGCTTTCCGCTGTTAAGCTATAAGGAGTGAAAAAACCATGATAAAACTAAAAATCAAATACGGTAATGAGTCTACCGACATCCGCTTTCCCTGTAAGGAAACGGAAATGAGCGCTGCACTTGAAAGAATCCACGCCGAGGATGTTACGCCGCTTGAATTGTATGTGTCCGAGGTCATATTCCCCGAGGAACTCGGCTGTCTGCAAGACCGATTCGTTAACCTCGATGAAGTCAACTTCCTCGGAAAACGGATGGACAGCTTCTTCGGCGATGAGGAATATCAGTTCTATGAGGCGATGAAATCAGAGGGCTTTGACACTCTGCCCGACCTCATAAATCTGAGTTTCAATCTAAACCGTTACCCGCTTATTCGGGACATAAGCGATATGGGCAAAATCGGCAGAGAATATCTGCTTACAGTAAAGGGCTGTCTGCCTGCCGATGACGGGGACGACCCGAAATATGCAGAGTTCGGGCGGGAGCTGATCCAATCTGGCAAGGGCGTTTTTACCGAACACGGATTGCTCTTTGTTAATGAAAACACACCGTTTCAAAAGCTGTATGACGGACAGGTCTTTCCGCCGTATGTGTATGACTCGGATGTGCTTTGCATTGCAAGGGCCGAGTATAACGGAAAAAGTGAATATCTGTATCTGCCATGCGAGGAAAAGGCTACAAAAATAAAGTTTGTTGGAAGGGGATTCTAGTTGGTTTTATTTTGGTGTTTTTATTTTGCGCTGATTAGATAAAACAGATTTAAGGGGATAGTGGTTTGACTAACGATGGGATAACGAAAGGGAACAACAAAAAATATGTAACGATAATTCTACCGGTGTTGCTGGTGTTGTTGGATTATGTTGTCGTTGTTGCGGCTGAGCAATGTGCTTTTACATTGCGTAATTTCTTCTTTCGTTCTAGCCGACTACATATTTCCTGGCTGAATTTTTGGTTTACCTTCCCAGTAATTTATTTATTCTTTATAAACATGAAGCAGCTTTATAGCCGTCGCCGTCCTTTCTATAAAGAGGTGGAGCAAGTATTTTACTCTTGTGTGTATGGCACATTGGGAATAATTTTCGTACTCTATGCGGCACGGATTGCTGCACATACTAGCAGATTTTTTACTCTCGTCTTTGGCGTATTAGCATTTCTTTTCCTGTTACTGGAGCGCTATGGATTGAAAACCTATCTGCAGCGTAATCAGTTGATGCAGATACCGGTAGTTATTATCGGTGCTGGCAAGACGGCGGAGCTACTGGCAAGGGCTATTGGTAGTGATGCTGGTTTGGGATACAAGATTATTGGCTTGCTGGAGGATCACAAGGTTCAGAGCGGTGTCTTGGAGAAATATCCTGTTTTGGGTGGCTTTGAGGATGCAGAGCGAGTGATTAAAGAAACCGGAGTACAGCGTGTGTTTATTGCTGCGCCGGGCTTGCCGGATGCAAAGCTGGGCCAATTGATTTACCGTGTGCAGCCATTGGTAAAGAATATTGGTGTGATACCCAATTTGGTAGGTGTGCCTACGGGTGCTGTAGAGGTTGAGAGTGTATTCAATGAGAAACTTTTGATTCTACGCTTAAAGAATAATTTGGCACGTCCGCTGAATCGTATTTGTAAGATGGTTTTTGACTATATGCTGACGATTGTTGGTACAATTGCGATTTCACCGATTTTGCTATTTATCGCTGTTTGGATTTATAAGGACAGCCCCGGCCCCGTAATTTTTAAGCATATCCGTATTGGTAAAGATGGCAAGCCTTTTCCTTGCTACAAATTCCGCAGTATGTGTGTGGATGCCAAAGAAAAGCTGGCAGAGCTTTTGGCTAATGATCCTGCTGCAAGAGAAGAGTGGGAAAGAGACTTTAAACTTAAAGATGATCCGCGTATCACTAGATCCGGGGCGTTTTTGCGTAAAACTAGTTTGGATGAGCTGCCCCAGATTTTCAACGTACTTCGTGGTGAGATGAGTTTGGTTGGCCCTAGACCCATTATAGAAGAAGAACTGGAGCGTTATGGGGAGTTCGTAGGGGATTACCTGATGGTGAAGCCAGGCATTACCGGTATGTGGCAGGTGAGCGGACGCAGCGACACGACCTATGAAGAGCGTGTCCAGATGGATACTTGGTATGTGCGCAATTGGAGCGTATGGCTGGATGTGATGTTGCTGTGGAGGACTGTGAAAACTGTAATTTATAAAAAAGGTGCATATTGAAGTATTTGATACGCTTGTTTTTTGAGGTTTTTATTATGAATATCAAAATATTAATTGCAACACATAAAAAATATTGGATGCCCCAAGAAAAAATATATATTCCAATACAAGTTGGTGCAGAAGGCAATGAAAAATTGGGGTATCTCTGTGACAATGTTGGAGATAATATATCGAAAAAAAACAGTAACTATTGTGAGTTAACAGGTATTTACTGGGCTTGGAAGAATTTATCATGCGATTACATCGGATTATGTCATTACCGTCGATATTTTTCAAATGGATCTAGAAGTAATGAAATATATTATAAGCGTAGATCTATTTTATTAGAGCAAGATTATTACGATCTATTAATGAAATATGATGTTATTTTACCTAAAAAAAGAAATTACTATATAGAAACGGTACGTAGTCAGTATGAGCATGGACACAATAAGAATGACCTTGACGAGGTAGAACGTATATTGGTGGAACTTTATCCAGAGTATAGAATAGCTTTTGAGAAGGTTATGAACCGGACTAGTCTGCATATATACAATATGTTCGTTATGAAAAAATCTAAATTTGACGAATATTGCGAGTGGCTATTTAAGATTCTTTTTGAGTTAGAGAAGAGAATTGATATTACTAATTATGACCAGTATCAGGCACGGGTCTATGGTTTTTTGAGCGAGAGACTTTTCAATGTATGGTTGGAAAAACAAGAGCTAAAGGTGGTTGAGGTACCTGTGGTATTTATGGAAAAACAGGATTGGCCAAAGAAAATTTTTGAGTTTTTAAAGAGAAAGTTTAGGAGATAAAGGTTATGCGGAAAATACTAATTATAGACACGGTTGCATATGATAAAGCTCCATACATTAAAAATTATGAAAGAGTATTTTCTGATAATAATGTTTATTATGATATTTTTTCATGGGACAGAGATAGTGATGGTTCTATAGAAAAGGTGGGGAATATGTATGTAGTTCATCAGAAATGTCCTTTCGGTGGAAGTAAACTTAAGAAAATATTCCCTATGTATGCTTTTCAAAAACTATTGAGGAAAACTATAAGGAATAACAATTATGATGCGCTTGTACTTATTGATTCTTTGGCACCTGTGATGATATCTGACGTGGTTCTGTCAGAATACCAAGGGAAATATATTCTAGATATCAGAGACTATACATATGAAAAATATGATTTTTATCTTGATAGAATGATGAAGTTGATAGATGCTTCTGTGTTTACATCTATTTCTTCCAAAAAGTTTTTACGCTTTCTGCGACCTTCTAATAAGTATGTGGTTACTCACAATATTAGTAACGTAGATAGCGAGGTAAAAGATATATATGACATAACAACAAAGAAAACGCTTAGTATTGGATTTGTGGGAAATGTGAGATATTATAAGGAAAATTCGTTGTTGATTGACTCGTTAAAGAATAGCCGTTACATAGTTTCTTACACGGGATCAGTAACTTCAGAATGTAATCTTAAAGAATATTGTAAAAGCAACAATATAAACAACGTTTTTTTTTTTGGTGAATTTAAAAATGATTGCAAGCCTTTAATATATAAAAACATTGACATTATTAATTCTATATATGGAGACTCTTCGCTAGAAGTTACAACTGCCTTGCCTAATAGATTGTATGATGCATTGTTGTTCAAAAAGCCTATATTGGCTTCTAAAGGTACTTATATGGGAGAAATAGTACAGCAATACGATATAGGTCTTGTGGTCGATATATATCGAGATAATGTTTTGGAAAAGTTAAATAGTTATGTTGCTAATTACAGTCCTCAAAAGGTTTGCAGTAGTATGCAGAATCTTTTGAGAGAGGTAATCAATGAACAGGAAGTATGGTATGAAAAAGTTAAAGAATTTACGATGATGTGAAGGTGATTTTTATGAAGAAGATAATGTTGGTATTTGGTACACGTCCAGAAGCAATCAAAATGTGCCCATTAGTAAATGAATTGAAGAAACATGAATGTTTTGATGTTAAAGTGTGTGTTACCGGGCAGCATCGTCAGATGCTCGATCAAGTCCTGTGTGCTTTTAATGTTCATCCTGATTACGATCTTGCGATTATGAAAGAACGTCAAACCTTGTTTGATGTTACTACAGGAGTGCTGAACAAATTGAAAGAAGTCTTGGAAACAGAAAAGCCCGATGTTGTTTTAGTGCATGGTGATACTACTACCACTTTTGCTGCATCCTTGGCATGTTTTTATCTGAACATTGATGTTGGTCATGTTGAGGCTGGTCTGCGTACTTACAATGTAGCTTCGCCATTTCCAGAAGAATTTAATCGCCAAGCAGTTGGCATTGTGTCTAAGTATAACTTTGCTCCTACAGATAATGCTAAAGAAAACCTTTTGCGGGAAGGAAAGAATGAGAAGCAGATTTTTGTTACTGGAAATACTGTAATAGATGCTTTACAGACTACTGTTAAAGTCGATTACACGCACCCAGAATTAGATTGGGCAGAAGGTAGTAGACTTATCCTTTTAACTGCCCATAGACGTGAGAATCTTGGTGTACCAATGCAGTCAATGTTCCGTGCTATTAAACGTATCGTGGATGAACATGAAGATGTAAAGGTAATTTATCCTATTCATATGAATCCAATAGTACGTGACACTGCAACGAAGATTTTTGGAGATGATGGTCAGTTTCACATTATTGAGCCGTTAGATGTTTTGGATTTTCACAATTTTATGGCTAGGGCATTCCTAATACTTACTGATAGCGGAGGTATACAGGAAGAGGCTCCAAGTTTGGGCAAACCTGTATTGGTAATGCGTGATACAACTGAGAGACCGGAAGGCATTGCTGCTGGAACGTTAAGGCTTGTTGGAACAAATGAAGATGTCATTTATCGAGAGTTTAAAAGATTACTAGATGACAAGCAGGCGTATGCACAAATGTCGCATGCAGTTAATCCATATGGTGATGGGCATGCGTGTGAGAGAATTGCGAATATATTACGTCTTTAACTAGAGATAATTAATACCGTTACTGGAAGGAGCGGAAGAATGCAATATTGGGAATTGTTAAAAGAATTGGTAAAAAGAGATTTAAAAATCAAATATAGACGATCATTGTTGGGCTTTTTGTGGAGCGTATTGAATCCTTTGTTGTTTATGATAGTTACTACAGCCGTGTTTTCGACAATATTTAAAAACAGCATTAAAATGTTTCCACTATATTTTCTGTGTGGTAATTTGATTTTTAATATGTTTGCTGAGTCTACTTCTCTTGCTCAATTATCTATTATAGGAAATGCAGCACTAATAAAAAAGGTTAAGTTGCCTACGTATATATTTCCAATATCTAAAATATGTTATAGCTTTTTTAATACGTCCTTTTCGTTAATCGCAATTTTAATTGTTATGCTATATTTTGGATATTTGCCTCCTGTTTCTTTCTCACTTTTTGCTGTGCCTTTGATATTTACATTCTTTTTTTCTGTAGGCATTGGGATATTTTTATCGGCATTTGCTGTTTATTTCAGGGATACTGTTCATTTATATAGCGTGATATTAACGGTGGTTAGTTATTTTTCAGCGATTTTTTATCCTGAAACTATAATACCAGTTCAATATAGAGATTTGCTGATGCTTAATCCAGTATATGTATATATAAAGTATTTGCGTATGATTATGCTTGATGGAATTGTTCCTTCGTTTGAATACAATATGCTTTGCTTGTTTTATTGTTTATTTGCCGTGGGCTTGGGCATGTTTTATTTCAAAAAGTCGAAAAGAGATTTTATTCTTTATATATAGGAGTAATTATGGGTAATAAGGTTATAATAGTGGACAATCTATCTGTAAGATTCAACTTATGCAACGAACACTATAATGGTTTAAAAGAGTATATGATAAAGTTGCTCAAAGGACAGTTGTTGTTTAATGAATTTTGGGCACTTAAAAATATCTCATTTTCTGTTGATAAAGGAGATGTTGTAGGTATTTTAGGATTAAATGGTGCAGGAAAGAGTACGTTGTTAAAGGTTATATCTGGAGTTATTACACCTACGGATGGGTCTGTATACATAGACGGAAATATCTCACCATTAATTGAACTTGGAGCTGGATTTGATATGGAACTTACTGCTCGAGAGAACATTTTTTTAAATGGTATTATTTTAGGTCATAGACGCAAGTTTTTAGAAGAGAAATTTGACGAAATAGTCGATTTTTCAGAGTTGTGGGATTTTCTTGATGTACCATTAAAAAATTATTCCTCTGGTATGGTAGCAAGAATAGCATTTGCTATAGCAACAATAGTTAAACCCAAAATACTAATTGTAGATGAGATTCTTGGCGTTGGTGATTTTAAGTTTCAAGAGAAATGCCATAAGAAAATTCAAGATATGATGGCTGCTGGTACTACTGTTTTGTTTGTATCGCACTCTATTGATCAGGTACGAAAGTTGTGTAACAAGGCTATTATTCTAGAGCATGGTAATTTAGTTGCACAGGGAGATTCGAGTACAATATGTGATTTATATATAAAAATGAATGAGTCATAAGGAGATGCAATATGAGAGGTTTGGTTATTAGTTGGTTTTTTCCCCCGGAAACATCAGCAGAAGGATTAGTAACGTATAAACTTTTAAAATATTCTAGATACGAATATGATGTATATGCATCTAACAAAGCAATTTGGGGTTATAGTGCAAAATCGGATTGTTACCATAAAAACATAAACAGCTATCTGTTTAAAACAAGCACTTTCGATGTTTGGAAAGCAATGTGTTATGGGTTATATAAATTAAAAAATGACAATTACGATTTTATTATGTCTAGATCCATGCCACCTGAAAGTCATGAAATCGCTTTAAAAATTAAGGAAGATAGGCCTGATTTGCCGTGGATTGCATCGTTTGGTGATCCTATAGCATACAATCCATATGAAATAACTAATGTAGTGCATGCAAGAAAATTTATCCCAAATGCAATGAAAAGATATATGTTAAATAATCCTAGAACTTGGATTAACAAGTTGAGCTACCTTGGATTAAAAAATAATGTTTTATCACGGATGGTCGAACTAGAGAAAAAAGTGTTTGAAAGAGCTGACTTGTTGATTTTTCCTAATATACAGCAGTGCATATATTCCTTGGATGTGGATTATGAGAGATATAAGCCCAAATGCCTGATTATACCTCATTCTTATGATAATGACATGATAGAAAACATTAATACAAATGACAAAGTAGAAGATGATAAATTCCATTTTCTATATATAGGGTATTTAGACAACTATAGGAATCCGGAATCTATAATATTGGCTTATGATTTATTAAAGAAAAATAATCCTAGTATTGCTAAAAAAATAGTGATAGATTTTGTAGGTGCAATGCCGAGCAAATATAAGAATATGATTACTTTAATGGATTTGTATAAGAATATAATATTACATCCTGCAGTAGATTACCAAACTAGTTTACAACTTATGCTTAAGGCAGATTGTATGTTGCATATAGATGCTAAATTTTCATATAAGTATAATACCAATATATTCTTTGCATCTAAATTATCTGATTATATGGGATGTCAAAAGCCTATACTAGGTATTACGGCAAAAGATTCACCAGCGTATGATATCCTGACACAATCAAATAATTTAGTGCATGAAAAAGAGGATATTATTGGAATAGCGGATTCGATGTGTAAGTATGTAAATCATAAAGTGGATATTAATTGTGATTACTATAAAAAGTATGATGCAAAATTAATCTCAGCTTGCTTTGATGATATAGTGAATAGACAATTTTTTTAATAAAAGGGGAAAAATATGGTATTGTCAGTTATTATACCAGCATACAATGTTTCCAAAACTATAAAGAGATGTATAGATTCGTTGCTTGATGAACGAATTAATGACTGTATTGAGATAATAGTAGTTAACGATGGATCATCTGACGATACAGAAGAAATCGCAGAGGCTTATCGTGAAAAATATGGCCAAGTTATTAAGGTTATAAGTAAAAAAAATGGGGGTCATGGCTCTACGCTAAATGTTGGTTTTCTTAGTGCAACCGGTAAATATGTAAGAGTTATCGATGGAGATGATTGGGTTGAACATGAAAATTTTGTTAAGAGCGTTTTTGAATTACAATCTATAACTGCGGATATTATAGTAATGCCATATCAAAGAGTAGATATTAATACGTACGAAAGTCAAAATTTTGGCATACCAAATTATTGCGTAAATCACATATACGATATTGCATCTCTAGATACAACAAGCTTGTATTTTGCATTAGCGGCGGTTTGTGTTTCTAATGACTTAATGAGAAGGGCTTGTATTCATTTTCCTGAAAAAACTTATTATGTAGATGTTTTATTAAATACGATTCCTGTGTTTTATATTAGAAATATTTGCTTTATGAATTACGATGTATATCGATATGGAGTTGGCAATAATGAACAAAGTATATCTGTCCCAAATATGGTGCGAAGATATAAGGATCATGAAAAAGTAATAAAGATGGTTTTGGATGCTTGTAAAACTAATCAATTGAGGCTGAACACTCCAGAAAAAAAATATATTGACAAGGTGTTAAAAGAAATAGTGAATACTCATTTTAAAATACTTTATTTTGGGTTGAAAGACAAATCAGAAATAAGAAAATTTAAAGAGTTACTGTGTCAATATGGAGTAAATTATGGTAGTTATATAGACATTAAAATATTTCTTATGAGGATTAAGTCTATGTTATATTGTTTTGCCCCAACCTTTGCTGAATTTTTAAGGATGGTATATAAAAAATTATTTTAACTATTCTGTTCGTCATATTGTTAGTTTATGTTGAGATATGTATATTTGGAGGAACTTGTATGAAAACCAACGATATATTGCTTAGTGTTGTAATACCGGCTTACAACGTTGAACCTTATTTAGAAAAATGTGTGTATTCTATGTTGCCATATGAATATCCAGAAAGCCATTTGATTGAAATATTAATTATTAATGATGGTTCAAAAGATTCAACATTAGATGTTGCTAGAAAATTGGCGTCTCAATATAAGCAAGTTACAGTAATTGATAAGGAAAATGGAGGCCACGGATCTACAATTAATGTTGGAATTAAGTGCGCTAAAGGTAAGTATTTTAGAATAATAGATGGAGATGATTGGGTTGACAGTAAGAATTTTATTAAATTCTTACAACAACTTCAAATGACAGATGCTGATATAGTTTTAACTGATGCATCATATGAATATGCAGACAGTAAGGATTTAGCTCCATATGTCAACTATATTTTTCAACCTAATATGACTCTAAATTTTGATGAAGTTTATCAGAGCGGAGGCTTTAATAAATTTGGTCCCGTGTTAGCTTCTACTACATATAAACTTGAAAATCTAAAAAAATCTGGTTTCTATATAACAGAACATAGTGCTTATGTAGATATGGAGTTGAACGCTTTTTCCGTAAAAAATGCAAATACTTTGATATATTACAGACTAGATGTATATAGATATTTGATAGGGCGCGTTGGACAAACTGTTTCTAAAGAAGTTTGGATGAAAAAATATAAAGAACATGAGCGTATTATATTTAACTTGATTAATTTTATTGAAAGAGATAGTGGACTAGCAAGTTGTAAAATTGACTATATAGAGGAAAAGCTTATTGCGCCAATGGTTAATAGTCAAGTTTATATGTATGATCAAATTTGCAAATGGGATGAATTAATGGTTTTCCTTAGAACATTAAGTAACAATAATACTGTTTACACAAAATGTATGTCATATATTTATGATTTAAATGGCGATTGTAAACTTATTTTAAATAAATATTTAGAGAGAGTTGAACAAAAAGAAAATAACTATCCAATAATTCATATTGTATCACCTTCTAATGCTATAGTGGAAAACAAATCTTTTAGTGGAATAAAATTTATAAGAAAAATTATAAAAATGATCTTGCCATACGGAATTGTGCGAATTTATCAAAAGAAAAAATATGGTTATTGATTATAGAAAGACAGGTACAAACAAGATGAAAGTTTTAGTCACGGGAGCTACTGGTTTTATTGGATCTCATACCTGTGTAGAGCTTATTAATTCAGGGTATGAAGTTGTAGGAATAGATAATTTTGTAAATTCAAAACCATGTGTGCTAGAGAGGATAAAAAAAGTATCTGGAAAAGAAGTAAGTTTTTTTCAAGGAGATATTACAGACAAAAAGACCGTTGAAAGCATCTTTGAGGCAAATGATATTTCTGTAGTAATTCATTTTGCTGGATTGAAGGCTGTAGGTGAATCTGTTCAAAAACCCTTGGAGTACTACTATAATAATTTATTAAGTACAATAACTCTATGTGATGTAATGCAAAAATATGATTGTAAGAAGATTATATTTAGTTCATCTGCTACTGTGTATGGAAATCCTAAAACAGTACCTATAAACGAAATGTTCCCAACAGGTGGTGTTACCAACCCTTATGGAGCTACAAAGCTAATGTGTGAGCGTATATTAAAAGATTTATATTCTTCAGACAACGATTGGAGTATTTGTTTATTAAGATATTTTAATCCTATTGGCGGGCATGAAAGCGGTTTATTAGGGGAAGAACCCAATGGAATACCCAATAACTTAATGCCGTATATCGTAAAGGTTGCTGCGAAGGAATTGCCATACTTAAACGTTTTTGGAAATGACTATCATACTAAAGATGGTACAGGAGTACGAGATTTTATCCATGTCGTTGATTTAGCCAAAGGTCATGTAAAGGCTCTTAATAAAGTCAATGATTGCAATGGTGTACACGTTTATAATCTTGGCACCGGAAAAGGTTATAGTGTACTTGAATTGGTGCGTACTTTTGAGAAAACTAATAGTGTTGTTGTGCCTTATGTGGTTGCCCCCAGAAGAATGGGAGATATCGCAGAATGCTATTCAGACCCCAATAAAGCATATAAAGAACTTGGGTGGAGAGCTGAAAAAAGCATAGATGATATGTGCAAAGATAGTTGGAGATATTTTATTAATAGCAAGGGAGAGATGGAAACATGTATGATTATTTAATTGTTGGAGCTGGATTATTTGGTTCTGTATTTGCTGAGCAGGCTAGTGCTAAAGGTAAAAAATGTTTAGTTATTGATAAACGGAATCACATAGGTGGCAACTGCTATACTGAAAAATTAGAAAATATTCAGGTGCATATGTACGGTGCACATATTTTCCGTACATCTAATAAGGTTGTATGGGATTATATTCAGCGATTTGCAGAGTTCAATAACTTTATTAATTCACCAATCGCTAATTTTAATGGTGAAATATATAACCTCCCTTTTAATATGAACACTTTTAGTAAAATGTGGGGAATAGTTACACCGGATCAAGCAAAGGAAAAAATTGAACAACAATGCGCCGCATATCATCCTGTAGAGGATAATCTAGAAAGCCATGTTATAAAAATGGTAGGGCAGGATATCTATGAAAAACTTGTAAAAGGGTATACCGAAAAACAATGGGGCAGAGATTGTAAATTCCTACCAAAGTCTATAATTAAAAGATTGCCAGTAAGATTTACATATGATAATAACTATTTTAATGATCGTTATCAAGGAATTCCTGTTGGTGGTTATACTGATATATTTAAGAAAATGCTGTCAGATTGCGACGTATTATTAGATACTGATTTTTTACAGGTCAAGGATGAGCTATCCAAAAAGGCTAAGAAAATAATATATACTGGTACAATCGATTCCTACTTTGGTTATTGTTTTGGTGCTTTAGAATATCGTAGCTTAAGATTTGAGACGGAAATACTTAATACTTCCAATTATCAAGGCGTAGCTGTTGTAAATTATACAGATCGTGAGACACCATTTACTCGTATAATCGAACATAAACATTTCGAATTTGGCACCCAAGATAAGACTGTAATTACTAGGGAATATCCAATGGAATGGAATAGTAATTTAGAGCCGTATTATCCTATCAATGATATAAAAAATCAAACATTATATTTAAAATATCAAGAACTTGCTAAAGAAGAGAAAAAAGTGTTGTTCGGTGGTAGATTAGGTGAATATAGATATTATGATATGCAAGACACCATAATGTCTGCCATGAGTTTGGCTATGAAAATAGTGTAGTTTTGTATAGAAGGATAAGTATCATTAAAAAGCAAAGGTAGATTGCAAGTGCAAATTGAACAAGATTTATCAAGCAACTATATCAGTGGAATACACCTTATTAAGAAAAGCGTCGAACAGTTCATCCGGTCTGTAGTAGCCTAGAGATTTGCGAGGTCGAGCATTCATCTTATCGGCCATGCGCAGTATCTCATCCGCTGAATATTCGTCAACAGATTTACCTTTCGGCAGGTACTGACGCAACATCTCGTTGTGACGTTCGTTATGAGGGCGTTCCCATGAGGAGAACGGATGCGCAAAGTATATCTTCATCCCGTAGCAAAACATGTATGCGTATGATTTTATTGGCAGACGCTATGACGGTGGCGACAAGCAAGGATATTTGGAAGCAATGGTGGAGTATGCGCTGAGAAGAGAAGATTTAAAGGACAAGTTTTTGGAGTATTTGAAGAAGGTAGTAAAATAAGGCAATGCTCCAAGTTTGGGGAATTGGGCCCAATTTGCGGGTTGGGCTAGTACAAATTTTGTAGTTCCTCAACCTTATCCTCACTGCCTCTTTTCTAAAAACTTTAAACAAGAGGAGTGGTTTTTTTGTTAACAAAATCTGATAAATACTGTGCTAGCGCTATAACAGTTTTTGCGTTGATATCTTATGGTTCCATTGCTATAGGGAATGTGATGCTTGGTATAGCGACATTATGTTTTTTTGTTTATTTATTAAAGAACAGAAAGGCAATATATATAATAGATAAAAAATATTATTTCGCTATTGCTGTTTTCATATTTACTATGTTTGTTTCAGCACTTGCTAGTGGAGATATTGGCAAAGGCTTAAAGGTATGGAGCGATTTATGGTTATGGCGTCTGATGCCATTTTTAATTGTTACTTTAGCAATAAAAGAAGCAGAGACTGCTAAAAAAATATTAGTCTTTTCAATTATTGGTATTACAGTCGGCGGATTATATTTGATATATCAAGGACTTGTGGATCATATTCGTGCTGCCGGTTTTTTTGGGCATCCCATGACATTTGCCGGTTATTTTTGCATATATCTGCCAATACTTTTTATAAGTTTCCTGGAGAAGAATATATCTGGAAGATGGCAGTGGTTAGCAGGGTGTTTATTTATTTTGAATACTGTTGCTCTTATGTTTAACTCAACAAGAGGAGCTTGGTTGGCAGTAGCTTTTGTTGTTTTGCTAATATTAATATATTACATCTTAAAATGCAATAAATTAGCGGTGCTCAGTTTAATAGTATTAATTGCTTTTGGCGCAAGCATGAGCTCCTATCAACCATTTATCAAACGTCTTAATTCAATTACCGATACAAAGTATCAGTCGAATACTGAGCGTATTTTAATATGGCACAGTGCGTTTAATATGTTTAAAGATCATCCTATAACCGGTGTTGGTTTAGGACAGTATAAAGATAATTATCAGCATAAGTATATTTCTCATAAGGCAAAAGAGCCTAAGCTTAGCCATGCACACAATAATTTTATGCAAATGCTTGCAGAAAACGGCATTATTGGATTCGCAGGTTTTCTTACATTAATTTTCTGCTTTATATTTTATTCCTTTAAACGCTTCATTCAAGCAAATAATCCTTATGCTTTAATGATGTGTGTTTCCAGTTTAGCTTTAGTTTTACAAGGAATGACAGAATATAACTTTGGTAATTCTGCTGTTATGAAAAGCTTTTGGTTGGTACAGGGATGCTTGTTGGTATTGAGTATGAATTGGAAGAAATCGCAAATTGCAAGAAATGAAGATTTATGAGGCTGGGACAAAACGTAAGCCTCATAAAAAATCAGGGGTAAGCGTCAAAATAACAAGTAAGTATCGTAATACAACATACACAAAAACCTCGCTATGCGCTTTGCGCACAAGCGAGGTTTTGACGTTAAAGCTTACTTATCTAATTTTGTATTATCCATAAATGCTGTGCCGAACTGAGTATAGTTCATTTCCGCACCGCGCAGGTCGGCGTATTCCAAAAATGCTTTGTCCAGCAGCGCCTTGTCCAGCTTGCTGTTGTTCAGGCTGCTGTGGCCCAGCTTGCTGCTGCGCAGGTCTGCTTCCGTCAGGTCGCTGCGCTCTAGATGGGCACTGTACAGGTTAGCGCCATGAAAAATTGCGTTTTTCAAGCTGGCATGGCGCAGCCAGCTGTAGGGAAGGTTGGCGAAGCTGAAGTCCGCATAATCAGCCTGAATGCCGTCCATAGAAGCCTCCTGCGCTTTGACCTGCTGCAGATTAGCGTTCAGCAGATGTGCGCCATGCAGCTGGCAACGGTTGAGATATGCTCCCTGCAGGCTGGCGTTGGTAAAATCGCTGCCGGAGGCATTGGCATAGCGCAGGTTAGCATATGCCAGATTGGCACCGCGCAGACTAGCGTTGGGCAACAGAGCGCTCTGGAAGCAGGCATCCTGCAGCTTGGCTTTGTCCAGCTTGGTAGCATCCAGACGTGCTTCGGTAAAATCGGTGTTGGTAAAATCACGGCCGGATAAATCCATTCCCGATAAATCGGCACCGGAAAGGTCGCCGCCGGGGCAGCTTGCTCCGTTCAGTACCGCGTTTAAATCACTGTTGCTGTATGCAAAAGCTGTGCTGCTGATGCCGATAGCCAGAAGCGTAAGCAAAGTCTTGAAAATATTCTTACGCATTTTGGCCTCCTGTATAGCTTTCTGCTTCATCAAGCAGAAGCTCCAGCTGTTTGGGATCGTCCGGCAGACAGTCGATAATCTTCCAAGGCTTAACCTCGGCAAAATCCTCAGGCTTATAGCCGGAGCCTTCCAAAATAATCAGGCAGGGAGCGCCGATAGCGTTGGCGCAGCGCACATCATTAGGTGTATCACCGATGAAAATAAGCTCGTTTGGCTTGGCCTGCTCGTTTTGCATATACAGACGGTGGAAGGCAACCTTAGCCAGCATTTCGCGGTTTTCGCTGATTTCACCGAAGACGCTGTGTTCATGGTTAAAATATTGGTCCAGACCGAAATGCTGCAGCTTGAGATGGGCGCCGGTGCTGGTGTTGCCGGTGAGCAGGCAGTTGCAGTAACGGCTATCAGACTGGCAAAAATATTCCAGCGTTTTTTGGACATTCTTCAAAACACGTCCCTTGTGTAGCGGAAGCTGCTTGGGCAGCTCCATATGGTAGCGGATAAGCAGGCCTGCCGCTTCCGCACTGTTGCAGCGCCCGCGCAGACGGGTAACAACGCTTTTGATAATGTCAGAGTCAGTGCGTCCTGCCAGGGATTTGTTGAAATCGAAGGCATCGAGAAAATAGTAGTCCTTGATGACCTTAATCATGGCATCCTTGCCGGCACCACCGGAAAGAATCAGTGTGCCGTCTACATCCCACATTAAATATTTCATGTGTAAAATCTCCTTTGATTTAAGAAAAAACAGGGGCTGTTCATACAACCCCTGGAAAAGTTTATCTTATAGTCCCGCTTAGATGCCACGGGGCTTGAGCATCATTTTTTTCAGTTGAGCGCCGACGTTTTTGGTAACGTTCTGAGTACGGCGGATGAATTTGATATTGGAGCGGTGGTTGGGCTTCATATCGTATTTGCTGCCGAAATCACCGCGGTCCAGCAGGGTGATTTTAGCCTTGTCGCAATCAAAGGCGCTGCGCAGATAACGAGCCATGCCCGCAGGGTCGGCATCGTCGTAGCAGCTGAAAATATCCGCTGCGATAAAGCCGAGCTTAGGATATACATGCAGAGTAACATGACCCTGTTTGCAGAGTGCGGAAATAGAGTATTCGCTCTGGCCTTCTTCCTGACAAACGAGCAGCTCGTGACTGTTCATCCGATATTCCTCGCAGCCTTCCTGCAGCAGACACTTTGCTTTTTCAGTGTCGTTGACTTCGTTTACGCCGCAGTTATACATATCTATGGCTATTAATTTTCCAGTGAATTTTTTGGGTTGCATGTGTAAAACTCCTCATGTTTATAATTACAATAATACAAAGCCGGTTCAGGCGCAGGGCGCTGATTTTCCGGAAACAATATATAGTGTATATCTCATTCAATTATAGCGAAAAATATAATAATTGTAAAGTCAATTTGCTATCCTAATTGAGAAAACTATGTTATAATAATAGCTAAAGTTAAAACATTTGTTTTGTGTGGCGGTGAGAAAATGGAAAAGCTGGAAGCGATAGTTGATGATATAGTGTTTCAAAGTGATGACGGCATGTTCAGCGTGCTGCGTATGGAAAGCAAGGCACAGGGACGCTTTACTGCTGTTTATCATGGCAATGCGCCGTATATGGGTGAAAATGTGGCTATGGAGGGCAGCTGGATTGAGCATGCGAGATTTGGCAGACAATTTGATATACAATTGCTGCAGGTTTTGCAGCCGACTTCGGTAGCGGGCATTGAACGCTTTCTGGCTTCCGGCGCGGTGAAGGGCGTTGGTCCGGTAACGGCGGCAAGAATTGTCGAAGCCTTCGGAACGGATACGCTGGAAATTTTAGGCAGCTATCCCGAACGTCTGGCACAGGTGCGCGGCATCAGCGCGAAAAAGGCTGCCGCCATCGGTGAATCGTACAGCCAGCTTTCCGGTCTGCGCGAGCTGATGGTGTTTTTGGAAGCGCACGGCGTGAGCAGCGGTTATGCGGCACGCCTGCAGGCAACCTACGGTGCTACGGCGATTACCCGTATCAAGGAAAACCCCTATAGTCTGGCGGAGGATATTACCGGCATCGGCTTTAAAACTGCGGACCGCATTGCTATGGCTATGGGCATGGAGCATGACTGCGAGGCACGCTTGCGTGCAGGCATTGCTTATGCGCTGACACAGGCAGCAGGCGTGGGTCATACTTGCGTGCCGGAGGAGCTGCTGGTGCGTGAAACGGCAAGAGCACTGGCGGTAGACAGTGCCATGGTGCAGGAGGTTTTCGGCAGATTGCTGGAGCAGGATATGCTGCGCACGGAGGAAATGGGCGGTATACGCCTGATATATCCGGAATATCTTTATACGGCGGAGGTGCAGACAGCGCGCCGTCTGCTGAAGCTGCGCGATCAGGCGAAGCCGGTGACGCGCGTAAATGCGGATGAGGTTATTGCCAAATGGGAGCGTGATGCCGGTATTACGCTGGCGGAGGCACAGCGTCAGGCAATTTATGCTTCGCTGGAGCATGGTGTCTTTGTGCTCACCGGCGGTCCCGGTACAGGTAAAACAACCGTTGTCAAAGGCATTCTGAACGTGCTGGAGCAGGCGGGCTGCCGCATTCTGCTGGCCGCGCCTACCGGACGCGCCGCACGCAGACTGGCGGATTCTGCCGGTCATCCTGCAGCAACGGTACACCGTCTGCTGGAATACCAGCCTACGGGTGACGGCCTGTGCTTCGGCAAGGATGACAGCGATCCTTTGGATGCGGAAGCGATTATTATTGATGAGGCTTCGATGCTCGATATCAGCCTGACCTATCATCTGCTTAAGGCAATTCCCGGCGGCTGTCGGCTGATTTTCGTCGGTGACGTGGACCAGCTGCCGTCCGTGGGTGCAGGCTCGGTGCTCAAGGATATGATCCGTTCGGGCAGAATGCCTGTTGTACGTCTGGAAAATGTTTTCCGTCAGGCAGAGGTAAGTCCGATTGTCCGTAATGCCCATAAGATTAACCGTGGGCAGATGCCGGAGTTTCTTGCCGGTGCCGACAGCGAGTTTGCCTTGGAGGAATTTGCCAATGAGCAGGATGCTGCGGAATTTGTGGCGCGTACCTATGCGCAGCTTACGTCCGGCGGTGACTGGCGCAGGGTGCAGGTGCTGACACCGATGCATAAGAATCCCTGCGGCGTGCAGAATCTGAATAAGCTGCTGCAAAAATATCTTAATCCGCCGTCTGCTGCCAAGCCCGAGGTAAACATACCGGGTAATGTACTGCGTGTGGGTGACAAGGTTATGCAGATTCGCAATAACTATGAAAAGGATGTTTTCAACGGCGATATCGGCCGTGTAATTAAAATAGACGGAAAAAATGTTACGGTAGCCTTCCCGGAGCGTCCTGAGGGCGATTATGTTACCTACGCTCAGGGTGAGGTGGAGGAGCTGCAGCTGGCCTACGCTATGAGTGTGCACAAGTCGCAGGGCAGCGAATATCCCTACGTTATTTTGCTCATGGTGCAGAGCCATTATATCATGCTGCAGCGCAATCTGCTGTATACGGCTGTGACCAGAGCTAAGGAAAAGGTGCTGATTGTCGGCAGCAAAAACGCGGTGCGTACCGCTGTGGAAAACGACAAGACAAAAAGGCGTTACAGCTTGCTGGCTGAGCGTCTGCAGGAAAGCAGCGAGGTGTTCTGATGCAGCGTTTGTTAAGAGAGTGTGCTTATTACGGGCGTGTAGCGAAGGAGCTTATCTTTCCCAGACGTTGCGCTGTGTGTGCGACTAATATTGATAACGGCTACGTTTGTGAGCAGTGCCGCAAAGAATATCTGCTGCAGCGTCAGCTGCCCTGCTGTCCGCGTGAGGAATATCTGGCGGGACAGGCAGCACCGCTGCCGACTGATGTTCTGTACAGTGCGTTGCTGCTCTATAAATATGATGGCGTGTTTAAGGATGCGCTGCATAAAATAAAATTTGACTGTGAGGCAGGCTGGCTGCCGTTGCTGCGTGAGGAAGCGGAGCTTGCGTTGCCCGCGGCCAAAATGCGCTGGCTGCAGCAGTTTGACCTTATTACCTGCGTACCGACGGCGCCCGAGCGACGCAAGCAGCGTGGCTTTGATGTGCCGCAGGAGCTGTTTGCGGGCCTTTTGGAAGGACGCAGCGTGGGCATGGAGATTTTGCTGGAGCGGGTGCGCCACACGGAGCCTTTGTACGAGCTGAAGCCGGAGGAGAGAAAGCAGGAGCTGGCAGGCTGTTTTGCCATGCTGCCGCATGCCAGGGTGAGCGGCAAGCATGTACTGCTTTGCGACGATATCTATACTACGGGCAGCACCTTTGCGGAAGCGGCACAGGTGCTGCTGGACGCAGGTGCGGCGCGTGTACCGTATCCTGGATGAAGTTGCCAAATATCCACAATACAACTGTATTATCTCCGGCGAACGTGTCTGCTACAGCACCTCGAAAAATCAGGAATTCTATAATCACATGGTAAATGTCATCCAGAATAATATGAAATTCATCGATGACCCCAAAACTGAGATTCCGGAACCGATCCTTAAGATTGCAGTCTGCGATTACAGCGGAACCGATGCGTGTGAAAAACATCTAAAAGAAATGTTTTCATCCGACATCAAGGTTGTTACTTCCGGCAATCTCTGGGTAGATTTCATCTGCCCGACCGCCAACAAGGGAAGTGCATTAAAAGATCTGATCGATCATTTACATATTGAAGCAAAAGACTGCGTCGTATTCGGAGATCAGTATAACGATGTCGAAATGCTGCAGACCGCCGGTACAAGCTATGCCATGGCAAATGCTGCTCCCGGTATCGATAAATACGCAACCAATGTTACCGATTCTGTAGAAAAAACCCTGCAGCAGATTATTGACGAATTACCAGCCGTATAACACCACAGAACCGGACATCTCTGCCGGAAGATTCGTAAGGAACTGCCTTTGACAGTTCCTGCAGACGACAACTTATCCTGCATACTTTGACATCTACAAAAACAGGCAATATTATATACAAACAACGGCTTTGAACAAAGTAATTATAGCCGCATGTATATAATATTGCCCATTTTCCGTCCTCTTTCCGAGGATCTTATTGGAACACTACTAATACAATTTACTTTTCATATTTTTCAAAAATCCTGCACAGGAGAAACGCCTGTACATATGCCAGTACCGCAAATCCAAAGAACACCCATATAATACTTGCGATCACAAAGGATCTGGATGTGAACAATGTTAAGATGAGCGATCCGACACTTAAGCCTACGATCACGATCGTAGATGGAATATGCGCTGCCGCGAGAAGCAGTGCATTGCGCAGTGTTGCAAAGATTCCATTTTCAAATCTTGCAATATATGGAAACAGATACTGGAACATCAGCATCCACATTCCAAGGATCACTGCAAGTACAATACGCATAATACCGTACATACTTTCGCTGCCTCTTTTCAGAACTCCGATGATCCGGAAATCCACAAACAGCAGTATGGCAATGACAGCCATGACCAGCCAGCAGATGGTTGCCGGTCTGAAGTTCCTCTTATAGGCTTTCCAGAATTCCTTCCACACCGACGGATCTTCACCTCTTGCCATCTTCATCGCCACCGCATACAGAGCACTTAAGGAAGTTCCGATGGTGATCACCGGAATACATCCGACCACAAAGATCATGTTCAGTATAATAATATCCCCCAGTCGTCCAAGCACTCTCATTACCGGACTGTCAATTGCCCAAAATTTCATATCTTAACCGCCTCTACTTACTTAATCTGATTACATTCCAAGATGCTTTTCCAAGAAGAGTTGTCATGATTCCACCATCCATCTTTGAACGATTTACTGTCTTTGGTACTACTTTTTCTTCGTAAGAACTATTTACCAGCTTCAGATCAGATTCTTCCATAACGATATGCTCTACCAGATGGAATCCTTCCATACCTCTTAAGTCTGTTGTCAGTTCAATATCATCTTCCAGTGTACGGTTAACAGCGAAGATTGTAAGCTCTTCTTTCTCTTCATTATACACTGCAACACTTTCTACGTCAGTAACATTTTCATGTTTTGCTGTATCATGCTTTGTTGTCTGTACCAGAGGCATCAGTGCTACGCCACGGCCATACTTGGAAGCGTGAAGGAATGGATAGAAGATCGTCTGCTTCCATGCTGCTCCGCCGCCCTGATCTGTCATGATCGGTGCGATAACATTAACCAGCTGTGCCAGGCAGGCAATCTTTACTCTGTCTGCATGTTTTAACAATGTGATCAGCATCAGACCAACTGCCAGTGCATCCTCAAATGTGTAAATGTCTTCCAGCATCGGAGGTGCTACCTGCCATGGATGGTTCTGTGTGATGTCATCATCAGCTGCATTCGAATGGAACCATACATTCCACTCATCAAAACTGATATTGATATCTTTCTTACCACGTTTTTTCGCTTTTACATAATCACATGTTGCGACAACGGTACGGATGAATTCATCCATATCATCTGAGCATGCAAGGAAATCAGCAGTATCATTATCACGGTTTCCATAATACTGATGCATAGATACATAATCAACATAATCATATGTACTTTCCAGTGTTGTAGATTCCCATTTCGGGAATGTCGGCATATCAAGAGCAGAACTTCCGCAGGATACCAGCTCGATAGACGGATCGATCAGTTTCATTGCTTTTGCTGTCTCTTCTGCAAGACGTCCGTACTCTTCCATTGTCTTGTGTCCGAGCTGCCAAGGTCCATCCATCTCATTACCCAGGCACCATACTTTGATATTATGTGGATCTTTTACACCATGTTTGATACGAAGATCACTATATTTTGTTCCGCCCGGATGGTTGCAGTATTCCAGAAGATTGCAGGCATCTGCAATTCCTCTTGTACCAAGATTGACTGCCATCATCATGTTGGAATTTACTTTGTCTGTCCATTTTGCGAACTCATTTAATCCAATCTTATTCTCTTCCAGACTTCTCCATGCAAGTTCCAGACGTGCCGGACGCTCTTCTACAGGTCCAACACTGTCTTCCCAGAAGAAGTTGGATACAAAGTTTCCACCCGGATAACGGATGATCGGTACATCCAGTTCTTTTACCAGATCAATGACATCTTTACGGAATCCATCATCATCTGACAGAGGATTGCCCGGCTGATATAATCCATCATACACGGCACGTCCGAGATGCTCGATGAAAGAACCATAGATTCTTTCATCTACTTTGGAAATCTGGAAATCTTTATCAATAATCATCTTTGCTGTCTTACTCATTTTTCAACCTCCTATTATTACAATGATTACTCTTTTACCGCACCTGCTGTCATACCTTCGATGAAATACTGCTGGAAACATACAAACAGTATAAAGATAGGAATGATTGAGAAGAACGAACCTACAACCAGGAGTGAATAGTTATCTCCGTATGGGTTGATCAGGGTGTTCAGTCCAAGTGTCAGTGTGTATTTTTCTGAAGAACGGATTACCAGTAATGGCCACAGGTAGTTATTCCATGCATTCATACCATTTAAGATCGCCATAGCTGCAAATGCCGGTTTCATGATCGGCATGATCAGCTTGAAGAAGATACCATATTCTGTTGCTCCGTCGATTCGTCCTGCTTCCAGAAGTGACTTCGGAAGTCCCAGAAGATACTGTCTGAAGAAGAAGATTGTAGATGCATGTGCAACGAATGGTAATACAATTGCGATATAGTTATCCATCAGTCCCCATGTTGTCATCTGTTTGTACAGCGGAAGCATGATAACCTCCAGTGGAACAGATAAGATCAGGAGAACGATTACGAACATAAAGTTCTTCCCTTTGAATTCATAGGCTGCAAATCCGTATCCTACAAATGCACTTACAAGAAGTGTTGCCACTACTGTAACGACTGTAAGAGTGATACTGTTAAAGAACCATCTCCAGTAATCATGCTGGCCGGTAAACAGCAGTACATAGTTATCAAGACTCATACGGCTCCAGTCAATTCCAAGGTTCAGACCATACTGAAGAAGATCTCCGCCCGGTTTAAAGCTGGCAAGAAAGATTGTATAAATCGGAAGGATCACCAGGATAGCCAGGATCGAGAAGAAGACGATCATCAATATTGTACAAAGCCGGTCTTTATTTTTTCTCTTTTCGCCCATACTATCTTTCCTCCTTCTTAAACGTTCCCGTAGCTGCCAGCTGGATCATATTTACGATCATGACAATGATCAAAAGCACAAGACCTACAGCGCAGGCATATCCCATTGCACGTTTTTCAATTCCCTGCCTGTACAGATATCCGACGATCGTAAGTCCGATATTCTGCGGTGAGTTGTTACCTTTCCATAACATGTAACTTTCATTGAACATTGCAAGTCCTGCATAGATACTGATTGTTAACACATATACGGTTGTTGGTTTCAGAAGTGGAAGGGAAATCTTTGTAAACTGCTGCCACTTATTTGCTCCGTCGATAGAAGCCGCTTCATAAAGATCTGTTGAAATACTCTGTAATCCGGCAAGGAAGTACAGGATGTTAACACCTGTCCATCTCCAGCATGCCAGAAGTAACAGTGCAAAATAACCGGTCAGATCATTCTTTAACCATTTAATTGGTCCAAATCCGAACATTCCGATCACCTGGTTGGCAAGAGAAGTCTCCATCTCACCAAACATCAGACGGAAGATCGTACCTGCAACTACGACTGATGTAAGTGCCGGAAGGAAATAGATGGATTTGAAAAATCCAGGTTTCTTCATCAGCTTACTGTTCAGAAGTGTTGCAAAAAGCATCGGAAATGGGATCAGAAGTACCAGTGTTCCGATCATATAACGTGTACTGTTAAACAAAGCTTTTAAAAAGATCTTATCGGACAGAAGTCTCTTATAATTATCCAATCCAACCCATTTATCCTGTAATACATCCTGAAAACTTAAAAGGACTCCGTTCGCGATTGGAACTGCCCAGAAAAATATAACAGTGAGGACAAAAGGAAGGATAAACACATAAGGAGCTAATTTCTGAGAATAGAAAAATTTCTTCATGGTTTTATGTATCCTCCTTCTTAAAAAGAAGGGGATGCGGCAGTTTTTGCACGCAACCCCCTGATTATTACATTACTAATTTCTTATTTGCAAATCTTATTTGCCGCCGAATTCATTTTCAAGAGTTTCCTGAGACTGTTTCAGTGCATCTTTTACGTCCATTCCTTCTTCGAAAATGTTGTTCAGTGTTGTTGTGCAGAACTCGTTGTTGATAGATGGATATTTAGAACTTGTGTAAGAATTAAGTCCGCCAATGCTATCCTGGAGCTCTAACAGAGTGTCAAATGGTTTTGTCTTGAAGTATTTTACGAACTGGTTGTCCGGATTCTGTGTAAGGTCTGTGTCTGTCCATACAGATGTATTAACAGGGTCAAATCCTAATACATTCCAAACTTCTTTGTTAGCGTCTTCAGACAGTTTGATGTAAGCGAATACTTCAGCTGCAAGGTCTGCATTCTTAGAAGATTTTACAACTGCTGTACCGGTTCCACCACCACCGATTGTCTTAACTGCATCGTTGTCTCCAAATACCGGAGGAGCTGCGATTGCAATCTTTCCTTCAAGGTCAGACATGTAGTTTGTAAATCTTGATGTCTGCCAGAAAGGCATGATCTGTACTGCGAAGTTACCACTGTTGTATTCTGGATAAGCTTCTTCGTTATCCGGCTGTCCACCAGCTACTGTTGCAAGTGCGCCTGCATCCTGCATATCTTTGATGTACTGAAGTACTAGCTTTTGCATAGTCAACGTCGATGCTTGCGCCTGTTTCTAATTCCTTTTCATGCGCCTGTTGTTCTTCATCGAGAGCACGATAGCAG
>OGYE01000521.1_pt1 | contig 24778 bp, 25 predicted proteins | sample 1576471 | NCBI WGS metagenome assembly OGYE01 (sample SAMEA3541532, study PRJEB24748) | human gut metagenome | biome: human gut; feature: human-associated habitat; material: faeces | place: China | collected 2012
ACTCGCACCAACAATAGCTACATTCATTTTCTCTTATTTTTGTTTTTATTTATATATTACCAATATAATATTTGATCATTTCCGTGTATTGATCTTGTGCATTCAAACAGGTGTCTATTAAATAACCTTTTTCTTTATTTGTTTGATATTGATTTAATCCTCTATAGTAAAATAATTTTTCTTTGTCTAAAATAATAAATGGTACTATATTATTTTTTAAACATTCTTTAAATACGATTATTCTTCCTACTCTACCATTGCCATCTTGAAATGGATGTATCTTTTCAAATTTTGCATGAAACTCTATTATTTCATTTATCGTTACTTGTTTTAAGTTTTCATACCATTCTAATAATTTTTTCATATCTCTTTCAACATTTTTAGGTTCTGTAGTCTTTAATCCTCCTACTTCATTAGCCAATTTTTTGTAGTCTCCTACAACAAACCATTCCTTCCTACTATCTGATGTTCCTTCTTTTAATATTTTATGGAATTCTTTTATCATTTTTTCTGTTAATTTTTCATCAGCTATATCTAACATATAATCGACTAATTTAAAATGATTAGCTGTTTCTAAAACATCATCTATGTCTGTAATAGAATCTTTTTCAGTTAATAATGTATTAGTTTCATAAATATATCTAGTCTGATCTTCTGTAAGTTTACTTCCCTCAATATGATTAGTATTATATGCAAAAGTAATTTGAGTATTATGATATAAATTACCTTTTAATTTCATATTTTTTTGCTCATTGATATCCATATGCTTTTCCTATGGAACCGTTCTCATCTGCCCAACTGTCCCATATATGGCTTTTGAGATCATGAACATTATTTGACTTTTTCTGCCAGATCCAGAGCAGCTCATCAATAGCCGACTTCACATACGTCTTTCTAAGTGTTATCGCAGGAAATTCCTTTGACAGATCATACCTGTTGACAACACCAAAACGCTTTATGGTGTAGGCATATGTTCCATCTTCCCACTTTGGTCTGACCTTCTCCCCCTCCGTACTATATCCATTATCGATTATATCTTTACACATGTTTATAAAGAGATCATCTGCAAGACTCATTTTGGTAACCTCCGATTGTTTTTTCAGATAATTATATCATACTCTCCATCCCACATGTGATTAATTATTACATCAAACAACACTTTTATTACATTTTGATTTACAACGGACTATTTTTGTGTACAATGCAGAAAAACATTCAAAGGAGGTGAAACATGAAACCACATTCATCCAATCCACTACCTGCCCTTCTCAGATATTTCAGACAGAAGGCAGGACTCACACAGCAGGATGTCGCAGCAGCGCTATCTATTTCCAGATCCGGATATGCCAACTACGAGGAAGGGAGAAACATCCCTAATATAGAACAGGCCATAAAGCTGTCAGAGCTTCTCAACCACGATTTTCTATATGCATACACCCTGTCATCAAGATACATGCAGGGGCATCCAAAGCCACTACAGATCGTCATGGAGGACAATTCATACATGACCGCCATAGAATCTAACCAGAGCACAGCAGACATGCTGGGCAATTACAGATCTCTCAGCGACAGCGACCGTCAACTTATAGACACATTTGTGGCAAATCTAGCATCTAAAAATTCCAGACTGTAGATCCAGTATTATACCCACCAATTACAGTAAATATTATTTTTAAGGAGAAAACAGGAAAATATGAAAAAAAGAAAAGAACGCAACATTGATCCGTCGGTGTATGAAGACGATTCATCCGATCAGGATTTTAACTGTGCAGTGATAGGCGGCGCACTGAAGTCTCTAAGGCGCAGCCACGGAAAAAGGCAGCAGGAAATAGCCGCCATCTTGAAGGTGTCCGTCTCCGCCTACTCGCACTATGAATGTGGAGAGCGAATCCCGGATCTTATAAATCTTATCAGAATATCCAATTTATACAGTATTAATATGAGTCATCTGGTGCTGCTCACCTGCATCGATATAGCAAAGAAAAATAAGATGGACATCAGCGAAGTGTTCCTCGCCTACAGCCACGGCAGGACTCTTCCACCGGAAGCGACAGGAATAATGTCCGACTGTGATCAGCTTGACGACAACGGCAGGGAAAATCTCAGGCTGTTTTTAAAGTCTGCACTGAGCTGCTAGCAGACTCACAATTTCGAAATAATACGGTTCAGATTGTTTATAACTCTCTTCTTATCAGCACTCCACAGAGGCGCAACAAGAATATTCTTAGGCCCATCCCCGGTGAACCTGTGAACAACCATATCAGGAGGAATCTCTTTAAGACAATCACACAAAATATCTGCGTATTCATCAAATGTCAGTGCACGGAACACTCCTTCCTCATACATTTTTTCAAGAACAGTTCCCCTGAGGACATGAAGCAGTTGGAGCTTTATACCATTTGCGCCGCTTCGCACTATGTACCTTACCGTATCAATCATATCCTCCTTCGTCTCACCGGGCAGGCCTATTATCATATGAACTATAATGTGAACTCCCAGTTCTCTGAGTCTGTTCATCGTCTCATCATACACACTTATGTCATAACACCTGTTGATGAGCTGTGCTGTCCTGTCATTTGCTGTCTGGAGGCCAAGTTCTATCCACACAGGTTTAACAGCTATTATATCTTTTATCATATCTATGACCTCCGGGCCAAAGCAGTCCGGTCTGGAGGCTATCGATACAGCCGCAATGTCATCCCTTCTTGCAGCCGCCAGAAACTTTTCGCGCAAAGCATCGACATCACCGTATGTATTTGTATATGACTGGAAATACGCTATATATCTGTCGCATTTGCATTTGCCTGATATCCTCTTTTTTGCCAGTTCTATCTGTTCACCTATGCTCAGGTCTGCATTTTCTGAAAAATCTCCGGAGCCACTGGCACTGCAAAAAATACAGCCACCTGTCCCGGCTTTACCATCACGGTTGGGACAGGTGGTTCCTGCATTCAATGATATCTTATATAATTTCTCTCCAAATGTATCTCTTATATACGCATTTGTTGTATATATATCCATACTGTTACCTTCTATATACGATCCTGTCTATATCTGATGTGTCGCCTTTACAAGAGCAGGGACTATCTGTTTCTTTCTTGATACAACACCGGGAAGATATGCATAGCTATCCTCAAGCTCCACACCAAATGCTTTGCTGCACAGTTCCTGTGCATTCTCTCCCACGCATATGATACCTGAGCCCTCCTGAAGAATATTGGTCATTGCAAACATAACCACATCACAGCCAGGCTCCATATATCCACCGAGGAATTCACGCATACCGTTTCTTATTCTGTCTATCTCTTTCTCATTGACGGAATTGATCTGTCCAACAGCAACAACCATATCTCCAATGTCGAATTTCTTGAAATCCTGATGAAGTATCTCATCCATGGTCTTGTCCTTGAGGTTGCTTCCCGCGTCGAACATCTCCATGGCAAATTCATATATGTCTATCTCTGCAAGCCTTGCAAGCTCCTTTGCAGCAGCCTCGTCTATGAATGTACACGTCGGAGACTTGAATGCCAGTGTATCGGAAAGTATCGCTGCGCAGAGAAGTCCAGCTATCGGCTTATCTATCTTGACATTCTGCTCTTTGTACATCTGATAGATGATCGTAGCAGTACATCCAAGTGGCTGATTTCTGAAATACACAGGATTCATGGTCTCTATATTCGCGATCCGGTGGTGGTCGATTATCTCGAGTATCTCGGCATTCTCCACGCCGTCAACAGACTGGGTTCTCTCATTGTGATCAACAAGTATGAGCTGTTTCTTTCTCGCATTGATGTAGTTACGCCTTGATACAAGTCCCTTGTAGTTGCCATAGCCGTCCGTAACCGGAAAGTATCTCACTCTGGTCTTTGCCATGGTCGTCTTAAGTGTATCTATATCGTCATCCTCATAGAATGTCATGATACGGTCTCTTATCATGAAGAATCCGATAGGCATGCTCTGTCCGATAAGTCTGGCAACAGCATAGGTGTCCGTCGGTGTAACAACAACCGCACAGCCCTTGTTCTTCGCAAATTCCAGAACCACGTCAGATATACTGTTCACAAGACATACTATAAGCATGCTCGCACCGCAGTTTATGGCCGCAAGCTGAGCCTCAACCCTGTCACTCACTATGACTATGTCATTTTCCTTGACATGTCTCTCAAGGATGTCAACCTGGGCAGCTCCCACGATCACTCTTCCATCCTTAACATATTCGTCGGCGTCACCGTACACAAGCTCGCCATTTATAGTATCTATTATGTGTGAGAACTTTGTACCAGCTATGAACAGGGAATTATCATCCTTCTCAAGCATATATGCCTCGGCTATATCTCCGACCGTTATTATTCCCTTTATCTTGCCATTATTGACAACCGGAAGTGTCGTGGCGTCGTTATCCTGCATTATCTCAAATGCTCTCTTCATGGTGATATCTCCCGACACACCATCAACTATTCTGTATGCTATATCCTTCACCTGTACATTTACATTGCTCACAAGTGCCGGCGCCTGCACACCAAAATAATCAAGGACAAACTGTGTCTCTTTATTTATATTTCCAGCTCTCTTTGGAATGTATTTGTTCTCATGCTGATTTTTCAGATGGGCGTACGCAATCGCTGAACATATAGAATCCGTATCCGGATTCTTATGTCCTATGACAAACACCTCATCTGTAGGAACATTATGCATATTTCACCTCTTATTTCTATCAATTATAATGTATTCATTTCTATGCCACGCAGGGGAAGATGCCTTGTGACATCCCACATGCTAACAAGCATAAATTGAATGAGGCAAAATGACAACCCCTTTTAACGTTGTTTATCATTTTGCCCCATTTTTTATCTGTTTAATCAGAACTTATATCTCGCTTATATCCACAAGTGAAAGCTTTGTGGTATCAGCGGTCTCAAGGCTTGTGAGCAGCGCATCGGCTGTATCAAGGCTTGTAAGACATGTAACACCTGTCTCAACTGCGTGACGTCTGATGATAAATCCATCCTTGCTTCTCTCAACACCCTGTGATGGAGTGTCGATGATCAGATCGATCTCATGGCTCAGTATCAGGTCAAGCAGATTTGGTGATGGCTCCTCAACCTTGTTGATGAGCTTTGCAGGAACACCATTCTCATTGAGAACTCTGCATGTGCTTCTTGTTGAATATATCTCATATCCGAGAGCAGCAAATCTCTTACCAATATTTATAGCATCCATCTTATCTGAGTCCTTGACTGTGAGGATCATCTTCTTGGTCTTTGGAAGATTGATTCCGGCTCCAAGGAATGCCTTGTACAGAGCCTCATTGTAGTTCTTGGATATACCAAGGCACTCTCCTGTTGACTTCATCTCAGGTCCAAGGCTTATCTCAGCGCCTCTGATCTTCTCAAATGAGAATACAGGCTTCTTGATTGCGAAATACTCTGACTCCGGCTGAAGACCAGGTGTGTAACCCATATCCTTGATCTTCTCACCTGTGATAACACGTGTTGCAAGATCTACGATAGGTATTCCTGTTACCTTGCTTATATATGGAACTGTACGGCTTGAACGAGGATTTACCTCTATTACATATACCTCATCATTGTATGCAATAAACTGTATATTTATAAGTCCGATTACGTGCAGGCTGTTTGCAAGCTTCTTGGTGTAATCAGCGATGACTCTCTTTGTCTTTGGTGAGAGTGTCTGTGCAGGATATACCGAGATACTGTCTCCTGAATGTATTCCGGCTCTCTCAACATGCTCCATGATACCAGGGATAAGTATGTCATCTCCATCACATACAGCATCGACTTCGACCTCTTTACCCATGATGTACTTATCTACAAGTATTGGGTGCTCCTGGGTATGTCTGTTGATGATATCCATGAACTCTATGATATCCTTATCAGAGATCGCGATCTGCATTCCCTGTCCACCGAGAACGTATGAAGGTCTTACAAGTACCGGATAACCCAGCTCATTTGCAGCCTCAAGCGCCTGCTCTCTTGTAAATACCGTCTTACCAGCAGGTCTTGGTATACAGCACTTCTCAAGGATCTCATCGAAGAGCTCTCTGTCCTCTGCTGCATCTACATTCTCTGCACTTGTTCCAAGGATTGGTACCCCCATCTCCATGAGTGCCTCTGTGAGCTTGATAGCGGTCTGTCCACCGAACTGTACAACAGCTCCATCCGGATGCTCCAGATTTACTATAGCCTCAACATCCTCCGCTGTAAGAGGCTCAAAGTAAAGCTTGTTTGCTATATCAAAGTCTGTACTGACTGTCTCAGGGTTGTTGTTGACGATGATTGTCTCGTAACCCTTTCTCTCAAATGCCCATGTGCTGTGAACTGAACAGTAATCGAACTCGATACCCTGTCCGATTCTAATCGGGCCTGAACCAAGTACCATTACTTTCTTCTTTGAGTTATCCTCAGCGACCTCGTTCTCCAGAGAATCAAAGCATGAATAGTAATATGGAGTCATGGCATCAAACTCTGCTGCACATGTATCAACCATCTTGAAGTGTGCTGTTACACCGTAGTCGTAACGCATCTGTCTGATTTCTTTCTCTGTCTTGCCTGTGAGTCTCGCGATAACCTTGTCAGGGAACTCAACTCTCTTGATCTCCTTCATTAGCTCCTTGGAGATATCTCCCTTGGACTCGATTATCTTTCTCTCAGCCTTAACAAGGTTGTGGATCTTGTCTATGAACCATCTGTCGATCTTGGTGATGTCATAGATCTGATCGTATGATATTCCACGTCTGATAGCCTCAGCTATGACATAGATACGTCTGTCATCAACATGTCCGAGAAGCTTTATAACCTCTTCGTCTGTCATATCCTTGTATCTGCTTGACCAGAGACTGTCTACATGCTGCTCCAGTGAACGGAGAGCCTTCATAAGTGCACCCTCAAAGTTTGTACAGATACTCATAACCTCACCGGTTGCCTTCATCTGTGTTGTCAGATCATGGTCAGCGGCGATGAATTTATCAAATGGAAGTCTAGGGATCTTGACAACCACGTAATCAAGTGCCGGCTCAAAGCTGGCATATGTCTTCTTTGTAATAGCGTTCTTGATCTCATCCAGGTTGTATCCAAGGGCTATCTTGGCAGATACCTTTGCAATAGGATATCCGGTTGCCTTTGATGCAAGTGCTGATGATCTTGAAACTCTTGGGTTTACCTCGATAACACAATACTCAAATGAATTAGGATTCAGAGCAAACTGAACGTTACATCCACCCTTGATGTTGAGCTCTGAGATAATGTTCAGTGCTGAACTTCTGAGCATCTGGTATTCCTTGTCTCCAAGTGTCTGCGACGGAGCTACAACTATAGAATCTCCTGTGTGAACTCCGACAGGATCAAGGTTCTCCATGTTACATACAGTTATACATGTACCATTTGCATCACGCATAACCTCGTACTCGATCTCCTTCCACCCTGCTATACATCTCTCAACGAGGACCTGCCCAACACGTGAAAGTCTGAGACCGTTCATGAGGATCTCCTTGAACTCTTCCTCATTGTTGGCTATACCACCACCTGAACCTCCAAGTGTATATGCAGGACGAAGAACGACAGGGTATCCTATCTTCTTGACAAAGTTAAGACCGCCCTGAACAGTTGTAACGACCTCTGAAGGTGCTACAGGCTCATGGATCTTCTCCATAGTCTTCTTGAACTCAAGTCTGTCCTCGGCCTTCTTGATGGTCGTTGATGATGTTCCTATGAGAAGCACGTCATGCTCTCTGAGGAAACCTGACTCATCAAGCTCCATGGCGATGTTGAGGGCTGCCTGACCGCCGAGTGTCGGCAGAAGGCTGTCCGGCTTCTCCTTCTCAATGATAGCCTTTACAACATCAACCGTAAGAGGCTCAATATATACCTTATCTGCTATATCCTTGTCCGTCATGATGGTTGCAGGGTTTGAGTTGATGAGGACAACGCACAGTCCCTCTTCCTTAAGAGAACGGCACGCCTGTGTTCCGGCGTAATCAAACTCAGCAGCCTGACCGATGACTATAGGACCTGATCCGATAACTACAACCTTTTTTATATTAGGATTCTTTGGCATTACTTTGACACCTCCATCATATTCATAAATGTATCAAACAGCGAATCTGTATCCAGCGGACCTGCACATGCCTCCGGATGGAACTGAACTGTCTGTGCATTCTTTCCAAGATAGTGAACTCCCTCTACTGTTCCGTCATTTACATTGACGAAGCTGACCTCTGCGATCTTTCTGTCGAGGCTGTCTTCCTTGACCATATATCCGTGATTCTGTGTTGAAATATATACCTTGCCGGTCTTCATATCTCTTACAGGATGGTTTGCACCTCTGTGTCCGTACTTCATCTTCTCTGTATCACCGCCGTTGGCAAGCGCCATGAGCTGATGTCCAAGACATATAGCAAAAATTGGAATATCTGTATCGAAAAGCTTCTTTACCTGAGCTATTGTGACCTTACACTCCTTTGGATCTCCAGGACCATTTGTAAGCATGATTCCGTCCGGAGCGTCTGCGATGATCTCCTCAGCAGGTGTCTCTGCAGGATATACAGTAACCTGACAACCTCTTGCAAGGAGGGACTTGACGATGTTCTTTTTAACACCGAGATCGATGACTGCAACCTTATATCCATCGCCAGGATAGAACATTTTCTCCTTACATGTAACATCGAGAACAACATGTCCCATCTTCCATGCCTTAATACGCTTCATGCACTCATCAAAATCATAATTCTCATCAGTTGTGATCATACCTCTCATGGTACCATCTTTCCTGAGGATCTTGGTAAGTGTTCTGGTATCTATTCCTTCTATACCAGTTATATTATTCTCAACAAGAAATTCGTTTATGGTCATCTCGCTTCTGAAATTACTAGGAGTCTTGCAGAGCTCTCTAACAATGAATCCTGACTGCCAAGGTCTGCCAGCCTCCATATCCTCTCTGCATACACCGTAGTTGCCTATAAGCGGATATGTCATACATACTGACTGCCCTGCATATGATGGATCTGTAAGAATTTCCAGATAGCCGGTCATCGAAGTATTGAATACTATCTCACTGATTATCTCGTCAGTAGAGCCAATACTTTTACCTTCAAACACGTGTCCGTCTTCAAGTATCAAAAAAGCTTTCATAATCGTATTCCTTTCGTTTTTTCTATTTTTGCTCAAAAAAAAAGAGTGAAAACGGGGAAACGCTTGAGATAACCCACATTTATTGGCCTCTTTTTTTCTTAATTTAATAAATACTACCACATTTGACAAGGCGGTACAATATTTTTTTCGATATATTTTTTATTTTTGTGTTCACGACAAAAATATTGTTTTTTATTCAATATTTTTATTAATTTTTTCATCTCTGAGCTCAGCAGCCCGTCTGCTGAATTCACATCCACAGAAATTCTGTCTGTATAATCCATATTCCTTTGACAGCTCTATCGAGTGCTTATATCCATTTTTCTTCTTGAAATCACTGAACAGATAATCTATGTCGTATTTCCTGCTCATCTCTGCACCTATCTCGTTCAGCCAGTCCGCATTCTTGTGGGGGCTTATCGACAATGTGGTCGTAAATACGTCATATTCATTTTTCTTCGCATGGATCGCGCTCTTCTCAAGTCTCAGCTTATAGCAGTCATAGCACCTGAGTCCTCTCTCAGGAAGATCCTCCCTGCCCTTAGCCATATCCAGAAACACCTGCGGCTCATGCTCCGCCAGTTCGACATCCACTCCTTCCACATATACTTCATGTACAAATCTGTCAAGCTCACGGAATCTTTTTATGTACTCATCGTAATCCGTTATATTTGGATTGTAAAAATAAGCTGTTATGTCAAAATGCTCCGCAAGGACCGACAGACAATGGCTGGAACATGGCGCACAACAGCAGTGCAGCAACAGTTTTTTTCTGCCGCATTGTGTATTTTCACTATCAAATTCAGCTATCTGTCTCTCCATCATTTGATAATAATTTGCATTTTGCATCATTGTTTTCTCCTTTTTTGTTGATATTTCACACCACATTTTACAACATTCGATGACCTTTTGCACATTTGTGCATGTTTACTAGTTGACTTTGTTATATCTTTACAATATACTGTAGATAGTTACTAAAGCACGTTATGATCATTTATCAATGGAGGTGTAGATTATGACAGTTCAGCAGGCAATTAAAAAGTACAAGTTAGAGCCGCTCAGCGTCAGCGTTGCCAAGGTCAAAGCCAAGGAGCTCAACGTTGATGAAGTTCTTTACATGAATGTGCAGAAGAACAAATATGCGTATATCGTACGCGATTCACGTGGTATAATGTTGTACTCTGATGAGCGCAATCTTTATACTAAGCTTTATAAGGGTTTAAAGATTACTCCCCTTGAATCATAATATTTTCACACGGAATTTATTAAATATGCACACACATGGAATATGGGAAAAAGCTGTTACTCCACTCCCCTATGGAATCAAGAGCTTTTTCCCATATTTTATATTAATCTGTACTCAGGCCTTTCTTCATTATACATATGACACCGTATCTCATCATCCACATATATTATGATCAGCGACAGGAACATCCACAGGATAGAATAAGGCACACATATCTGCCCCGCAAGATTTAACGGCATATCAGAGTAATCCCACACGTTAAGTCCTAGTCTTATATTCACAACATACCCGGTCAGGAACTCCAGCTCAGATATTATCACAGAGGAAACCAGCATCTGCGCAAGTATCCCCATCTTCGGAAACATCTGGTTCAGTCCGCCGCACAAAAGCGTAGCAAGACCTCCACAAATTATCATGGAATAATGGGAATAATGCCTGGCTGATATCTCCAGGAAATAATATATCATCCCACCCGTCATAAATATAGTAAAGCACTTACACACAAAGACCCTCACAGCGACACCTCCTGTATATATACAGTTTAGTATCAACCGTGAGGGTCAATATTATTTATTCTTTATACTTTCCTCTGAAAAAGTTATTTACATGATCAATAGTTCTGTCTGAGAGCTCAAGCTTCACGAATTCAGCCTTGCCGTTTTTGTTGAGGACGAACACATACACACCATCCTGATTCTGCTTATTGCCGGATGTGAAATCCCTGGTCTTTATTGAGCTGTCCTGCTGAAGCTCATTGTCGAGGTAAATGCATCCCTCTTTCGCAATGAACTTTACATCGGCGTTGCTGAAGCTCATGATCTTTTTTCTGCTCTTCTTTGCAATGATCCTTGCGATGTCTATATCCTCATTCACCATTATATATTCATACTCCGTCTCTCTTCTGGAAACAAAAATACCAAATACAACAGCACCTGCAATCGCAACTAAGAATCCAATACTGCCAAAGCCCTGAACGAACATCGCTGCGCCAAGTCCGGCGATCATCAGCACGATTCCGGCAGCCATACCGCAGGTAACACTCGCAGGTGTCTTCGCCTTAACTATATGTTCTGCATAACCATCATTTAACATACCTTTTTTCTCCTTAAGTTCTTTAAAATTCTAAGCCCTTATATTCTAGCATACATGGGCTGTTTTGTCATCTTATTCCCGCTGGACATCCACCGCATCCGCCACAGCCTGCCGTTCTGACAGCTCCGGCATCATCTCCGGCGTAATTAAATGCCGACTCTATGAGGCACACCGCCTGGGAGCTTATTCCAAGTCCCCCTCCGGTAAACCCAAGCTTCTCCTCCGTTGTCGCCTTGATATTGACCTGATCCTTGTCTATACACAGGCAATTACAGATATTCTCCCTCATCTGATCAATGTACGGCGCCATCTTAGGGCTCTGGGCAATTACGGTCGCATCTATGTTCTCGATGATGTAGAGCTTCTCCTCGAGAAGTCTCTTCACTTCTGACAGGAGCTTCATGCTGTCCGCTCCCTTATACCTCTCATCAGTATCAGGGAAATGCTTTCCAATATCCCCCAACGCCGCAGCACCTAGAAGCGCATCCATTATCGCATCCTGAGCACCTCCGACTTGGCTTTCTTATATTCCAGCTCCTCACTAAGCTTTCCGTGGATAAACACCATTGCGACAAATGCCACAGCGGCTATTATTCCCAGGATCAGCACTGTCACTCTGTTGTCATATATGCCTATTATCAGCCCTGCCAGAGCTGCAAGGAACATCACAAATCTAACCCCTGAATACGTTGCAGACTTCCCCTCAAGCGCCTTGATGTCCTTCTCCAAAATGTCCCTTTCGTCCTTGTATTCGTTCATGTTATCGTCCTTTCATAAAAAACAATATATTTACTTTTTGTCCGGCTTGTCCTTCTTCTTATATGACATCACACCATCCTCTGATACATCTATCATGTCCGGCTTGACAACGAGCACGATACCCATTACCCCAAATACCACACACAGCACGATGCATATTATTCCGATCACCTTATATGATGTAAATGCGAGCATTCCAACTCCCACTGCCAGTGTGAGTGCCGCACATAGAAAATAGTTTTTCTGAAGTGCCTTTATCGCCTGTTCTTCTTTGTTGTAATCCTGTCCACTATTATTCATGTTCCATTTTACCTCCACATATCCATTCCATTATAGATGAATATATCATACACGGTATATCATTCGCAAATATTAATTCCTGTGAATCAATCCACCACACTTATTGCATTTGACACGAATACATATTAAAATAAATGGACAGGTTATATTCTATGGGAAGGAGATTTTTATCATGAACAAATTGGCAAAAATGGCGCTCACTCTTGCCGCTGCAGGAAGTGTCTGCTACTTATTCAAAGACAAGATCAAGACAACGAAAGCTTACCAGACAGTTGAGAACAATGATACTGTAAAGAAGGCAAAAGCCACAGCTACAGATACTTACCACAAAGTAAAGGACTCCGAGACAGTCAAAAAGATCAAGGACTCTGAAACATACCACAAGGTAAAGGACTCTGAGACAGTCCAAAAGGCAAAGGATACGATCAAGGATACCTACAATAAAGTAAAAGATTCCGAGACAGTCCAGAAAGCAAAGAATACAGTATCCGACACATATGACAAGCTCAAGGACAAGGTTAAGGAAAAAGCTGCTTCCACCGAAGATGGCGACCGTGAATATTTCACACTTCACGAAGACACCACCGGAGCAGAAGAAACCACATCCGAAGAAGCCGCAACCGAGGATGTTGTAACCCCGGAAGCCACAGCGGATATTCCGGATGAGACAACCGCAAAGGCCGTAACCGAGACCGTAGCTGAGGCTGAGGATGTTCTCGCCGAGGCAACTGGTGCCGTTGCAAATGCCGCTGCTGCTGAGACATCAGAGGTAATCGGCGATGAGTACATGGGACTTTCAGATGTATCTGAGGATCCATCAGTGCTCTCCGATCAGGACAAGCTTGACGTATAGTCTGCACAGTACAATAGGCAAAACAAAAACAGTATGTGCGATCCGTTTGATAACGAACCGCATATACTGTTTTATTTTTTCCCTGAATCTCTCAGATATGACAATGCTTCATCTATGGCAGCCTCCGTCTTGAAGTCCTGCTCATATGTCACGCCATCCACATCCACCATGAGTAGTTTGTATATCTTTTTGTCTGCCGGCCCTATATTCGCCGATGTTCTGAGCTTCTTGAACGTCTCTATGGTGCTGAGTTCCACCACATCCGTATGCCAGGTTCCGTGATATACCAGATATTTGTCTGTTATGGCTATACCATCCTGATCATAGTAGAGATTGTATCTGAGCTGTTCATCTATATCCCTGACAGTATTCCTGTCTGCCTTTCCGCCCGATACGACCTGCATTCCTGACACCTTCCATGGACAGCACACACTGTATATACATCTGACTATATTATATAACGCCCACAGAGCCGTCAGCACAAGAACCAGCAGCATCATATTATAATAGATCCTCGGAAAATCCACCTCACTTATTATGAGTGGATATACCTTGCTCTCAAGCTGCTGGGATGGTATCCCCATGTCCTGTGCAAGGCCATCAACTATCGATGTATACACATCATCCGCAGAGACTACTCTGCCTCTCAGCGTATAATTCAGCAGTACATCTTCGTTACTCCTGATGAGCAGGATGGCATATCTGCCATCCTGCTGACAGTAGTAGTACCTGCCCTGCCTCTCAGAATCCACATAATAATCGTATCCTATATAATCCGCCCGATCCACGGTTATCGTCACATCCCTGTCGTTCGGATTCGCCCTGGATTCCACATCAGCTATACTTCTGTATGTCCTGCTCCTTATCCTGTCCGGCAGACTGAAATGCCACGCCATGATGATCATGCATCCCACCATGATCAGTGATAGAATGATCCCGGGTATTCTGTTTTTTAGAATATAACTTTCAAACTTCCTGTTCTTCATAATATGTCTTTCCCGCGTACGGTCAGATTTTTAGAAATGGCTTCCGCCACCGCCATGACCACCGCCACCGCCTGATCCACCAGAACCTCCTGAGCTGCTCTGGATAGTCACGCTGGTTACTTCCTTACGTATAAATATATCTCTTCTGTCAAGCTCCTTGGCATTTCCATCGCTGTATGTAGAAGCTGTTGTGGTTTCTTTTCCTGCTTTCTTCGACAGATTCACGATGCAGAATGCGATGGCTGCTCCCAGATGCCTCATTGCGCCGGCTACCGCTCTGCGTTCCTACGCGCAGGAGGGGGGGGGCAGCACCCTTGAAGGCCTGATCAAAGACGACTCCGGGCCGCTTCTCGGAGCAACGGTGATTGTGAAGAACACGACGCGCGGAACGACAACCGACATGGACGGCAAATTCCGTCTGGAAGGGTTGCAGCCCGGCGACGTACTGCAAGTAACCTACGTAGGATACGACCCCTACGAGGTGACCTACACAGGTCAGACGACACTGGACATCCTGATGACGACGACCGCCAACCAGCTGAACGCAGTCGTAGTGACTGCCATGGGTATCGAACGTCAGTCGAAAACACTCTCCTATGCTGCCGAAACGGTCGGCGGCGATGACGTGGCCGACATCAAGTCGGTCAATATGATCAACGCGCTGCAGGGCAAGGCCGCCGGTCTGCAGATTACCCCGAACTCGACGGGCGCGGGCGGATCGTCGAAAATACTCTTCCGCGGTAACAAGTCGATCAACGGCTCGAACCAGCCGCTGGTCGTCGTCGACGGCGTCCCCCTGATGATGAACATCACGTCCGATCAGGTCGACAGCAACTGGGGCGCCCAGCGCGACGGCGGCGACGCCATGTCTACGATCAACCCCGACGACATCGCCTCGATCTCCCTGCTGAAAGGCGCGTCGGCCGCCGCCCTCTACGGTGCGGTAGCCGCCAACGGCGCCATCATGATCACGACCAAATCGGCCATGGCAGGGCGTCTGGCGGTGAACGTATCGAGCAACACGACCATTGACACCCCGCTCTCGCTGCCCGAATTCCAGAACACATACGGGGCGAACGGCCAATACAGTTGGGGCGACAAACTCGCGTCGAAGGCTCCCGATTACGCCGAGAAGTTCTTCCGTACGGGCTGGACGACCAACAACTCGATCTCGATCAACGGCGGCGCCGAAGACCTGCGAGCCTACTTCTCCTACGGCAACGTAACATCCGGCGGCATCACCCCTGAAAACGACTACTCGCAACACACGCTCAACGCCAAAGTCGGTTTCGACCTTTTCAACGACCACATCAAGGTCGCTTCCAAGCCTGCAGCGCCTGCACCTCAGCCTGCGCCGACTCCGACGCCTCAGCCCGTTGCGGCTCCCGCGCCTGCCACCGCTCCGGCACCTAAGCCCCAGTCCAACAATGCCGCCCAGGTTGCCGCCGCCGGTACTGCCGAGACGCCCGCGGTCGAGGATGCCGGAGAGCTGCAGCGCAAATGGGCCGAGGTTGTCGAGCGTGTCAAGGCGCGTCAGGCTTCCTACGCGGGGCTTTTGCTCAATGCCCGCGCCACGGCTGACGACGGCTCCAGGCTCACGGTCTCGTTCCCCGCGGGCTCGACCTTTGCCATCAAGATGCTTGGACGCGCCGACACGCAGTCGGTGGTCCTGCCGACAGTCAGTGCGGTCTTCGGTCGTCGTACCGTCGACTATGTCCTGGATGGGGGTGGCACGCCGGCTCCTCAACATGAGGAGCATTCTCCATCTGCACGGGCTGCGGTATCTGCGGACCCGCAACCCGTGTCCTCGGCGGCCCCTGCATCCTCGAGCGCCAGCGCGACGCAGCCAAAAGCAGCACCGATAGCGGCGCCGACCCCGTCGGCGCCTAAGCCCGTCATGGCCAAACCGGCTGCTCCGACACCCGCGCCCAAGCCTGCCTCGCCCGCGCCCAAGTCGTCTGACCTGGGCAAAGCCCCCTGGCTGCGCTCCGACAACCCCGCCGGCGCTCCTGCCACGGGCAAGCTCCCGACCGAGCCCGCGCCCCGAGCGCCCGAGCGCGCGTCCGCTCCCAAGGCTCAGCCCGCCGCGCCGTCTGCGCCATGGGAATCCGAGCAGGTTCCCTACGACGATGCCATGGTTGGCGGTTTTGTTGCCGATGCTGGTGGGGACGATCTGCCTCCGTTCGACGTGCCGGGTGCGGCGTCCGCGCCCAAGTCCGCTGCAACTGCCCCCAAAGAGGAGGACGCTCCTGCAGCTCCCTGGGAGTCCAACTCCGGTGCGGGCGGCCCCTTCGGCCATCAGGGTGCAGCCCCGAGCATCCCGCAGACCGAGGACGAGGCCAAAGCCCTCATCCGCAGCGTCTTCGGCCAGTCCACCATCTTCAAGCCGGTGGAGTAGCTGCGCAGGCGGGTATACTGCTCAAGAAGAGAACCCCTTGCCCGGGCGCATCTGTATTTCGGACATGTGCAACGTGGTGCCGCGTATATCGCATTCGAGCAGACAGGCGCGTGACGGTCGGCCTAGGATGCTGAGGTCGATACGATACGTCGCATGGCTGTCCGTGTACTCGACTTGCTCGGCGTTGACGGTTGCTCCGATTGTAAATAAAGAGCCCAGTTCGGCATCGACAATCTTGGAGTCCTTTATCTTGACCTTGAACTCTTGGTAGAGGGACGGGCTGTTGTAGTAAATGGTTCGGGTTCCGTCGGTGCATTCATCGGTCGTCTCCCATTTGACGACGGGCTGGTCCGAGCTGGCTATCAGCAGTTCTGCTCCAAAAGCTATGGCATGGGTGATGATAACCAGTAATACCCAGACGACAAAGAGATAGAGAACCACATATGCAACGGGGTGTTTTGAGCGGATGTTTTGGAGTACGGCTGGGACATTCACGAGGGCACCTCCAAATCGTCATCTATGACAATCAAATTATACCCAGCCGCCATGCGTGCCGCCTCGAGCAGCGGCTCGGCATTTTGCCATGTAGCCTTGTAGCCCTACGCATAAACTGCCTGGTTCCAGCTCTGCTAGATGTAGCTTGAGATAATTATGCAACCTTGCATAATTCGACCTTGCATAATCTTGGGCGTGCGTCACGCTCAAGGACATGTATATCGACTGAGGTAGCGTGTCCGCCCCGCTTGCTTGCCCCGCGCCGTGGTACGATTTTTGAGTTTGAAAGTCCCGTCGCGCTCCGGCTGCCCTTGCAGCTTGTCGCGCGGCCGCACGTAAAGGAGCCATCATGGCCGGTATGAACATGCAGCAAATGATGAAGCAGGCTCGCAAGATGCAGGAGCAGCTTGCCGCCGCGCAGGAAAACCTTAAGTCCCAGACCGTCGACGCCTCTGCCGGCGGCGGCATGGTCAAGGTGACCGTTAACGGCGAGATGGAGCTCGTCAACCTCACCATCGACCCCGATGCCCTCGATCCCGAGGACGTCGATATGCTGCAGGACATGATCATGGCTGCCGTCAACGAGGCCGTCCGCGGTGTCAACGAGCTCGCCAACAAGCAGATGGGCGCCATCACCGGCGGCCTCAACATCCCGGGCATGCCGTTCTAAGACACGCATATATATGAGTGCCAACCATAGTCTGCAAAAATTGCTCGATGAGCTGGGCCGTCTGCCGGGCATTGGTCCCAAGTCGGCCCAGCGCATCGCCTATTACCTGCTCGAGGCCGATGCCGAGGAGGCGCGCCGCCTGGCCGAGGCTATCCTGGAGGTTAAGCAGGAGGTTCACTTTTGCAGCCGCTGCTTTAACTACGCCACGGCCGACGAGTGCTCCATCTGCCAGGATTCGATGCGCGATACCACTCGCATTTGCGTGGTGGGCGAGCCGCGCGATGTCCAGGCGATTGAGCGCACGGGCAGCTACCACGGTCTCTACCACGTATTGGGCGGCGTGATCAGTCCCATGGACAAGATTGGTCCCGAGCAGTTGCACATTCGTGAGCTGCTGGCACGCTTGGGCCACGAGGACATCCACGAGGTCATCATCGCCACCAACCCCAATATCGAGGGCGAGACCACGGCGAGCTACCTGGCCCGCACTATCAAGCCGCTGGGCGTTGAGGTATCGCGTCTGGCGAGCGGCCTTCCCGTGGGCGGCGACCTGGAGTATGCCGACGAGCTTACGCTTGGGCGCGCCATCGAGGCCCGTCGCACGATTTAGGTGGCGAGCCTGCTCCTGCCGTATGTCTTCATCGCGACGCACGGGGTAGCCATAATTTCCCCGTGCGACTGTAAGTTTGTTGTGCAACAAAGATGCTTTGTATCCGCTTATCGCATGGATGCTTCCACTCGCATCCTTAATTTGCCCATTCGTTGCGCAACCTTTTGGGTTCGCTGATACACTCAAATATGGATTCGAATGAATGCGCCGCTCCCGAGCGGCGTGTTTTTGTTGGAGGAGAACGCATGCGGCCCGGTGGCACTCAGACAAAGCGCGGCGCCGCGGTGCGCATGCGACGCCGACTGGGCTTGGCGCCGCGGGCGTACGCACTGCTGTCTTGCTCGCTGGTGCTGGTCATAGCTGGCGTTTCTGCCTATGGCATGACCGTGCCGTCCATGATGCAGGCACATGCCGCACGCGAACCGCGCGTGGGGCATGAGGTCAAAAGTGACCTGGGGACCACGACTGGATATGCTTGGGCAAGTGTGGTCGCGCATATTGTGTTTGGCACCGGCGACGCGGACGGCGCCGAGGCCCCGGACAACGAAGTCACGCTTGCCAATGGCAAAACCATCGTGCTCACCAACACCAAGATCATCGATCGGTTGTCCAACAATAGCGTGGCGGCAACGGTGAATAAGGTCGAGCAGCAGAAGGAGCAGGACGCCCAGCAGTCCGGAAAGCCCGGTAGCTCGGATACTTCTGGCTCCGGCTCGGATTCGTCGAGTTCGGGCGGTGGCTCTGGGTCGGGTTCCTCTGCCGGAGGGTCTGGAAACGGCGGCTCGACGGGCGGCAACACTGACAACGATGCAAACTCCGGTGGCCTTTCCGCTGCTGAGGAAGAGAGCATTCACAGCTGGCTTGTGACCAAGTACAACATGCTCGACGGCTATGTTTCTCGTGCCAATGACGTGGTCTCGACCTATAACTCTACGGGAGATCCCAGGCCGTGCGACAGCCTGGTCGGGGAGATGTTTGTCATTCGAGCCGAGTTCGGTCGTCAGACATTCTCGCCCCGGTCAAAGTGGTATCAGCAGTATGCCAATCTGTGGGGCTGTTACACCAACCTATGTCAATGGGTCGGCCATTACGGCGATGATGACGTCGCGCTCGGTAACTTCAACAATAACGTGGCGGCGCTTGCCCTATGATGACCGATCTTGCATCCACCACACCACAATCGCTCGGTCGCGATCCCATGGTCGGCCTGCGCCTGGCGCGTGTCGACGGGTTTGAGCCGGCCATTGCGCTCGGTCAGGACGAACTGCCTGCCTATCTGCGTCGTTTTACGATACTGTTTGCCGACGATGCCACCATGCGCCGTGGCGGTATCGGCCGCGTGACGCGTGCCGTCAACGCCCAAGGCGAGGCCGTGGCACTCAAGCAGCTCATCTTGCCAACGTGCGATGAGTTTGACGATGCCGCCGCCCATGAGGCGCTGGTCGCCAAGTTCAAAGCGGCGTTTCGCGAGGAATACGAATGCCATCGCGCCCTTTCGGGCCTTAAGGGCTTTCCCCGCCTCTATGGCTGGGGCGAGGTCGACGGTGTGCCTGCAATTGTCATGGAATGGGTCGAGGGCGAGACGCTCGCCCGCTTGCGCTCGCGCTTTGCCGTGGACGATGCCGGCCGCCTATCGCCGCTTGTGGCGGCGCGTCTGGGTCGCGACCTGTTCGATCTGCTCTGCCGTATGAGCCTGGTGGGCGAGGGCTTTGTCCATCGCGATATCTCGCCCGCTAATATTATGGTGCGTACGGCGCGTCTACCGCTTGACCGGCAGCTTGCCGAGGGCACCTTTGACCTGTGCCTGATCGACTTTGGCTCGTCGCTGGCGCTTGAGCCTGCGTCGGCCGTGGCCGGTACCGGCGGCAAGGCGTCGTTTACGGAGCGCTATGCCACGCTGCGTCGCGCGACGGTTGCCTATGCCCCGCCCGAGATGCTCACCGACGATATTCCCGACCTGCGCGCTTTGCGTATGTCGCCGGCGATCGACGTCTATGCCGCAGCAAGCACGGTTTACGAGCTCATTGCCGGCGCCGCGCCATACGAAGCCGCGCCGAGCACTTCGGGCACCTCGGGTTCGCGCAAAAAGACGCGCGACATCGCCAGCCCCTACCGTCTCAAGATGGACACGCTGCCCGACTATCCCATTGGTGCCCATGCGCCCGGTTGCGATTTGACTCAGCTGCTTCGTCGTGAGCCCGATGTGGCGCTCGCTGCGGCCGAGCAGGCCCAGCAGCTGGGGCTTGAGCCGGATTCCGAGGAGCTACGCGATGCGCTGGCGTTTGTCGATGCCCAGCTGTTCGACGTGGTGATGGCCTGTCTGTCCAGCCATCAAAAAGATCGTCCCGAGCCGGCGGCGGTCGAGGCGGCGCTCTCGGCGTTTTGTGACCACTATGCGCAAAATGTCGGTCGTTCGCTCCGCGGCGAGCCGCTCACGCCGTGCCCCATGGATGCGTCTGGCCGCGCGGTTCGTCGCGCGCTGATGGTCGGCGCGACGGTCGTCTGTGGCGTGGTTTGGGCTGTGGTCGTGGTTTCGGCCGCGCTGCTGGCGTCGGGCGCTCGCGTGACGGCGACTTCGGGATCGCTCGTGTGGTCTGGGTCGCTACCGGGTATTATTGCCGCACTGGCGTTGGCGCTGCCAGGCATAGCCGGCGTTGCCGCGGGGGCACTTGCGCGCGATCGGCGCTCGGGCTTCCTGCAGGGTGTGCTTGCGCTTTCTGCCTGCGAGGTTCCGGTGCTGGTTGTGGCTGCATGTAGCGTATTTTCCCAACGCGCCGTGATGGGCGGCCTTGTTGCCGCTCTGGTTGCAACCTATACGCTTACGTGGTTTTTGCTTGCGATGGGCTTTGCCTTTGAACTTCCCGTTTCGGCACCGCGACGCACAAAAGCCCAGATGGCGACTCCGCTTGCCGGTGGAGCCGCAGCTGTCCGTACTTTTGGCGGACCTGTCGAAGTATCGTCCGATTCTATTTCTACGACCAAGGAGGCCTAGGTCATGGCATCTCAAGTTGAGCTCACCCCATGCGGGGCCATGTTTGACATCTTTAAGCGCGCAGCGCATCTGAGCCATATCGAGCTGTGCGGCTTGGTGCTTTCGTCCCGTCCGCTCGCCGACGGCCGCAGCCCGCAGAGCCGAGCCGCCGATCGCTCTTGGGTTTCCCGCTTTATCGTTCGCGCGCCGGTCGGCACGCTTCAGCAGCGCTACTTTGCCGAATACGGTACCTCGGCTGCGCGTATTATGTCGCAACTGGCCCTGCGCCAGCGCAATCCCATGGACTCCACGGCTGTAATCAATATGGTGTGCGGTCCTGCAGGTGAACCGATGGTACGCGCGCTCGAAGAGTGCCACCAGGACACGAATCTCTATCGCAACGCGCTCGATCGCCTGTCCCAGGCGGCGGAACTCATGCCCGCCGAGCGCGCCGAGGTCGTGCTGGTGCTGTTTGTCGCCGTCGGTTGTTCGGCGGATGTGCGGTCCTCGGTGAACTATGCCATCGACTACGCGAACGCGACCTGCGGCGGAGGCACATCCACGCCGCGTTCGCTTGGCATGTCGCTGACTGCGGGCGAACGCGAACCCGCCCCGGCGCACCCTTTGGGCTTGCTGCGCGTGCAAAACAGTTTTGTCGTGAGCGCCCCGCGCTGGATTCAGCCGAGTGAACAGGGTGTTGAGATTGGCGCGCTGGCCACTGGTGAGGGCGATATTACCGACGTCGGCGACGATGTCTCGGCCCGCCATGCCCATATCTGGTGCGATGCTCAAAATATCTGGCACGTCGAGGACTTGTCGTCCACCAACGGAACCGTGGTGGTAAACGACGCGACGAACGTCTGCACCCAGGTCGAGCCCGGCCGCTCCGCCCAGCTCAACCCCGGTGACGAGCTCAAGCTCGGAGAATCCACAACCTACGCCATCCTCCTCGGCGCCCTCTGACTCATCTCCTAAATAAGTTGCGGTGAAATAGGGGCTGTTTAAGGCTACGGCCGGCAAAAACAGTTCCTATTTCACCGCAGCTGCCATTTGGTCCCTCGGTGACGGAAGGATCAATTTTGCCCTTGATGGTCACCCAAGGTAAACCTTTACCGCCCGCCTATATTTGCCGAAATTACACTTGACGGCGGGGTACAATAAACCCGCATGCGGATTTCCGTTGCGGGCGCTTCCCATCGCCGGGGCGTGCCCGGGAGCATCCGGCATGCGGCCTTTGCGGCGCTCGGTCATGTGCAAGACGGGTAGCTGGGCTTGTGGAGCGCGTGCAGCCCTCCTCGCCTCGGCATGCCTTCTCTCCACGCCATGTACCTGCTGCTGAGCCTGCCTGCCAGATGATTGGAAGCAACAGCGAAAATCCCATCACGCCAACATCCCGGCGATCGCCGGGGCCTGTATACCTATATGAGAGGAGAGGGGTATATGGCGCGTAAGTTTAAGTCTATGGACGGCAACGAGGCGGCCGCATATGTTTCGTATGCGTACACCGAGGTAGCGGGAATCTATCCCATTACGCCGTCCAGCCCGATGGCCGACCATGTCGACCAGTGGGCGGCCCAGGGTCGCAAGAATATCTTCGGCACCCCGGTCAAGGTCGTCGAGATGGAGTCCGAGGCAGGTGCAGCCGGTACCGTTCACGGTTCGCTGGGCGCCGGTGCTCTGACCACCACCTACACGGCTTCTCAGGGTCTGCTCCTGATGATCCCGAACATGTACAAGATCGCGGGCGAGCAGCTCCCGGGCGTCTTCCACGTCTCCGCGCGTTGCGTCGCTTCCCACGCCCTGAACATCTTTGGCGATCACTCCGACGTCATGGCCTGCCGCCAGACCGGTTTCGCCATGCTGTGCGAGGGCAACGTGCAGGAAGTGATGGATCTCTCCCCCGTGGCACACCTGGCCGCGCTTTCCGGCAAGGTCCCGTTCATCAACTTCTTCGACGGTTTCCGCACCTCCCACGAGATCCAGAAGATCGCCGTGTGGGATTACAAGGATCTCGCCGACATGTGCGACATGGACGCTGTCAAAGCGTTCCGCGAGCACGCCCTCAACCCCGAGCATCCCGCCATGCGCGGCTCCCATGAGAACGGTGATACGTTCTTCCAGCACCGCGAGGCCTGCAACCAGTACTACGACGCTCTCCCCGAAGTCGTGGAAAAGTACATGGGCAAGATCAACGAGAAGCTCGGCACCGACTACAAGCTCTTCAACTACTACGGCGCGCCCGACGCTGACCGCGTCATCATCGCGATGGGCTCCATCTGCGACGTGGCCGAGGAAGTCATCGACTACCTCAACGCCCACGGCGAGAAGGTCGGTCTCATCAAGGTTCGTCTGTACCGTCCGTTCAAGGCCGAGCGCCTGATCGAGGCCATTCCCGCGACCTGCAAGAAGATCGCCGTCCTCGACCGCACCAAGGAGCCCGGCGCACAGGGTGAGCCCCTGTACCTCGACGTCGTCACCGCGCTCGCCAACGCCGGCAAGACCGACATTCAGGTCATCGGCGGCCGTTACGGTCTCGGCTCCAAGGATACCCCGCCCGCTTCCGTCTTCGCCGTTTACAGCGAGCTGAAGAAGGACGAGATGAAGCGTCAGTTCACCATCGGCATCGTTGATGACGTGACCGGCCTCTCCCTGCCCGAGGACAAGAACTGCCCGAACACCGCGGCGGAAGGCACCATCGAGTGCAAGTTCTGGGGCCTCGGCTCGGACGGCACCGTGGGCGCGAACCACAACACCATCCGCATTCTGGGCGACTGCGCCGACATGTATGCGCAAGCGTACTTCGAGTACGACTCCAAAAAGTCCTTCGGCGTGACCAAGTCCCACCTGCGCCTTTCGAAGAAGCCCATCCGCAGCACCTACTACGTGAAGCGCGCGGACTTCGTGGCATGCCACAACCAAAGCTACGTGCGCCAGTACGACATGGTGCAGGAAGTGAAGCCCGGCGGCACCTTCCTGCTCAACACCAGCTGGACGCCCGAGGAGCTTGACGCCAACCTGCCCGGCAAGATGAAGCGCTACATCGCGCAAAACGACATCCGCCTGTTCACCGTGGACGCGGTGGAGGTGGCGCAACGCGTGGGCCTGGGCAGCCACATCAACACCGTGCTGCAGGCGGCGTTCTTCCAGATCGCGGGCCTGATGCCCGTTGAGCAGGCGCTCGACTACATGAAGGACGCGGCCCGCAAGTCCTATGCGCGCAAGGGCGACGCCGTGGTGGCCAAGAACGTGGCG
>OGYE01000526.1_pt1 | contig 24672 bp, 52 predicted proteins | sample 1576471 | NCBI WGS metagenome assembly OGYE01 (sample SAMEA3541532, study PRJEB24748) | human gut metagenome | biome: human gut; feature: human-associated habitat; material: faeces | place: China | collected 2012
TAATAGGCTTCCTGCATCTGCCTGGAATCAAAAAGAGCTTACAGTGTGTTGTAGGCGTTGAGCCTGATCAGGACGGCAACCAATGGGAGCACGTGAGCGTGAAATTTTGCGGCACGACGAATAAAACACCTTCATGGGAGGTTATGTGCCAGGTTAAAGACGTGTTCTGGCTACCGGAAGAAGAAGTTCATCAGATTCACCCAAAAGAAAGCGAGTATTTACACGGCGTAGGCAGGATATACGATGTTTTGCATCTGTATCGTCCTGTAGGTGGCTGGAAGCAGAATCCAAATAGAGGTGAGAGCAATGACTAATTTTTCATTAAAGACAAAGTTTACTGATGGCGGAGAAGTCTACTTGTTGTCAACTGTTAGATTACAGTATTTTTGCAATTGCGCTCCATATGAAACAATGCTCTTTAAAATTAACAAAAGAAACAGAGTTAGCTACAAAGATTTGTATTGTCAACAATATCATACGCAGCAAGAAGCAGAAAAGATTTACTCTTGCGTGCTAAGCGAGGAGAAAGGTTTTGGAAAACAATATGACTTGCAGGCATAGATATAAGGTAAATACTGCTAAATATAAAGGTCAGACAATTTACAATATCTCATGCAGAAAATGTGAACGGAAAACAGTATGGGTAGAAAATCTTAAGCTTGCCAAAGAATTTATAAAATCATGCAATGAGATGTTACTGGTCAAAAGAGGTAATGCAAATGAGTAAATTATTAGACGGAATTATCGACATGATCATGGTTATCTTAATCATCGGCATACCTGCTATGCTTGGTGCTCTACTAGGTGCTGCGATTGGGTGGTTAATATGGCTGTGGTAAAGCGTAGACAGCAGAAGCTGAAATATTATCGTTACTGCTTGCGTAAGGCACGTGAGCTGATGCGTAGCGAGTTAAGAAAATGTGAAATTTTGGCAGGGAGGATGAAAAAATGAAAAACAGATATTTGGATGGTGTGTATTTTAGAGTCAAGCGTGGCAAACATTGGGAAAGCATCTGCTTTAGCGATTTGTCAGACGAAGAAATGGACAAGGTGCTTGAAGGGCATAGCGTAGAGTGGCTGAAAAACACGTGCAAAATTCTTGGCAGAACCATTAAGCGTATCGGTGATGAGCAAGACATTGTCGGCTGGCAAAAGGAGGAAGAGGAAGAGTAAATGCTAATTAAGGTTAATAGCAGAATGTGGGAAAATTTTAACTGCGTTAACAGTCTATCCTTACAACGCTGCATAAGAGGAACAGGAAAAGACGTTTATATTGTCAACATTTGCGTCGATGGAAAAGAAGTTCAATATAATCAATATGATTCCAAAGAAGAAGCAGAAAAAGCTATGGATGAGCTTGCTGAAAAAATCAACACAGCGCAAACCTTTAAGATTAAGGAGGAATAGCAAATGACTCCAGAACGTAAGAAATGGTGGGATAGCCTGCCACAGCGTGAAAAGATGTTGCGTGAACAGATTTTAGAGACCAAAGGGACAATCTCGAAGTCGAAGTTTGCGCTTCAACTTGGCTGTTTGACGGATGATGACAAAAAATGGGTTATCTCCCGAATAAAAAAGAAAAAGGTTGTATTAACAGCTTTAAAGCATGAGCTTGACCGTACAACGGCGATTGTGTATGCGGGATATTATCAAGAGGCGTTCCCGACTTGTCGCTGCAAAAAGTGCGGCGGAATATTTTATTATGCTGGACAGTCGCACTGCTGCTGGTGTGGCAGAAGAATTGTGGGGTGTAAGTTATGAACGAGCCGATTATTAGCCCGTGGCTGATTTACTGGGCGGGCAGAATAGACATGATACAAGGGATTTGCCTCATAGTAGGTATTATTGTAACTATATATGCTATGATAGCTACACTGGCAGTTATGACAGACAATAATAAGGATAAAGAATCCGTTAAGGCAGTTAAAATAATTGTTTGTACAGCTTTGGCTTTAGATATGTTGGGAGCATTTCTCCCAACAAAAACAGAAATATACGCTATGTATGCTGCGGAACATATAACACCTGCCAACATCAAGGCTACAGGTGAGTTCGCGGACAAGGCTGTGGACAAGATGATTGAGAAAATTCTGAAAGCTAGTAAAGCTGTGAAGGAGTGATAGTAATGACGGTAGCAGAATTTTTTAAATGGGCAGTCAAAAATGACTGTGAGGATAAGCAAGTTGTGATTTATGCTCACGATAACGTGGGGAAAGAAGTTGAAAACTGGCTCGACGAAGATTATTTAGAAGAACGTAATGGATGTGTAAGCATTGATTGTATATGGGAGTGATAACATGGCTATACATCCGAGATTGGACACACAAAAAATTTTAGACCCGTGTTGCGGCAGTAAGATGTTTTATTACGATAAAGGAAGCAATGCTGTTATGTTTGGCGACATACGAGAGGTACATACAAAACTATGTGATGGCCGAGAGTTGCATATTCAGCCAGACGAACTGATGGATGTAACCGACATGAAAGATATCGCTAACGATACATTTAACTGCATTATCTTCGACCCTCCACATCTTGTACAGGTTGGTGAATCTAGTTGGCTTGCTCAGAAATACGGACACCTACCGCTGTTATGGGAAGAATGGATGAACAAGGCTTTTGCTGAATGCTTTAGAGTGTTAAAGCCGGGTGGAATGTTGTTGTTTAAATGGAACGAGGAAGATATTCCGCATCGTGCAGTTCTGCGTTGTGCCTTGCCGTACAAGCCGATTGCTGGCGATAAGACAGGCAAGACACGTTGGACGTTTTTCTATAAATATTTAGGAGGTGAATCGTATAATGGCTAAAAATCTTCTCCCGGAAATAGCAAAGATGCTCGGCGTGGAGCTGGGCGAAGAATTTAAAGTTGAGGGGGATAACCGTACCTATTGGTTTGATTTGGACGGACTGCATTCCGGTGAGTATGTAGCGGAAGATGAAGATGATGCTATGTTGCATGACCTGCTTTGCGGCGAGGTCGAAATCATTAAGATTCCGTGGAAGCCGAAACTGAACGAAAGATATTGGACGTTCATGAGCTCCTTAGAAGGTGGGAAGTTGTATGTCCTAAACTATATGTGGGATAACAGCGTCATTGATGTTGCGCTCCATAAAGTTGGCTGGGTGTTCCGCACGCGCGAAGAAGCGCAAGCTGCTTTGCCCAGCGTAGCGAAAGAGTTAGGCGTGGAGTACAAATTGTAAGAGAAAACTGCAACATGTTGCAAAAATCTCTTGTAAGGTGTGAGCGTTGAGAGGTGGTGATAGCATGAAATCTAAAGCATATTGCTTTTCCAACGCCGCAGACTACGATATTGATGACATATCGGAAGAAATAACATTCGCTGAAACGCCGGGCAAAGCAAAACAAGATTTTAGCATGGATAATGGAATCCATTACAAGGACATCAGAGTGCAGCGTTTGCCTTGGGCTGACAAATACGAGGATGTTGACAATATTCCTGCTGAGGAATTGTTAAACCACGGTTGGTATTTTAATTGCGATACCTGCGGCGAGGCTATAGATGATATAGCAGACTTTCATATCAACAGTAAAGGGTACTGCTGCAAGAAATGTTTTAATGATTGGGTAGAAAGTGGAATAAAAAACCGCAACAGGTTGCAAAATCTCTTGTAGCTGTTGCAAAAAACGCAACAGCTCCCTTGAAAAAGTTGCACATAGGGACAAAAAGTCCCTAGAAAAAGTTGAGGTGAGAAACATGGAAGAAACAACGGTAACAGAGCAGAGCTATGATGTGCATATTTATCCAATAACAGAATATAAGTGCGAAAAATGTGGCGCAAATTTCCTTGACTGTGATGATAATTATGCGTACTGCCCTTATTGCGGCAGAAAAATCGTAATCGAGAAGGAGTAAGCAAAATGACAGTAGCTGAATTGATTGAAGCTTTGAAAGATAAAGATGCTAATGCTGAGGTATACATCGGCAGAGAGGGTATTATACATCCTGCGACTGGCGTTAAGAATATCCTTGATTGGTGTCAAAAGCCAACTGGCGAGGTCGTAATCGTTGATGACTAACTAGCCCATGGGTGCGGCGGCTGGGTTGCCGAATGGCAGTAGATGTTAGTTGCGAATAGGAATTGATGAATATTCGTAGCGAAGCCGTATAGCTGATGTCAAGAATTCCCACGCCGCCGCTTTTTATAAGGAGGTAAAAATGAAAAAAATAAAAACTATAGAAGCTATAGAAGCTGCCCGGCTCATAAAAGAAATGTGCAGCAAGCGGAAACGCTGCAAAGGTTGCATCTTTCACGATGCTAAAACCGTTTCGCCTTGCAAAGTGACAAATTGGCCTGATGAGTGGGAGGTTGATTAAATGATTAACAAAGACCAAATCAGACGTATGCTGGACATTGCAGATATTAAGACATCGGCACGGCTGATGTTACTTGTTATCGAGATTGTTAAACTACAGGCGGACTTAAAAGCGTTGGAGTCGCTTGTACAGATGCAGTATGATAGTCACGCAGTAGATGCTGCTAAAAATCATGTACGGCAACAGCCTGAATATATGGAGATTAATAACGAGCTAAAGAAAGCTACAGAAGCTGTAACAAAGGCTGCAAGCGACCCACAAGCACGTTTGAGAGCAATGCTTGAAGCTAAAATGCGTGGAGATATGTAATTTGGAGCAAAAACAATGAAGATATTAAAGTTTTCGCCGATTAAGCGTGAGCAAGGCAGAACAACTTGCCATTGCTATAAGGAAACCAACATCTATGGCGGCAGTAAAAAGCCTATCAGTTTTACAGTCGACCCGGATACAAAAATCTGCTTCTGCAATCACTGCGGCAACATGGTTGAACCTATCGTTGTGCTGGAGCTGATGTGTAACGACTGGCAAGCAATAGCAAAGGACTATGATAGAGCTAGGAAACAGACGTTAAGATGCTATGAGATTGGTATAAAGTTTAGGCCTTATAAGCGTGTGTTAAAGATGCTGCAAGAACATATGGGACGAAAAAATGATATGATGCCAATTTGCCCTCATTGCCGGGAGAAAATAGATTTGGAAAAGTTAGCTAATGGCGTTTGGATAAGAAAGGAGGAAAAATGATGATTAATTACAAGAAAGCCGAACAGGCGAAAGAACTGCTACAAGAATGTGGAGCATCTTTTATAATTGCCTATAATGACAGCAATAACGATGATGTTGTTTGTGCATTAGGTAATTATATTATCCTTAAAAGCTTGATCATTGGTACGATGGCGCAGGCAGCATTAGGTGTGCGTGGCAAATATGGTGAAGAAATGGCTATGAAAGAATTAATGAGCATGATGACAGAAGCGGCAAAATTAGTTCATTACAATAAGGAGCAAAAAAAATGAAACGTGAAAAATTAATTGTCCTGCTGTTTGCATTCAGATATGCAGTACATCGTTTAGGTACACAGGCGTTAGTAGACATTGAAAACGAGCTTATCGCCAATATGGAAAAATTCCCGGATTGGATGTTACAGCAAATGCAAATTTCTCTTGAAGGCAATTTTGAGTATATGCAATACAAACTAGAGGAAACTGGAAGAATCGCTTTAGACGATGATTGCCGCTTTCAAAAGCCGCTGCTTGATGCAGTAAAAGCACAAAGAGCAAAGTTAGCAGAGATTGCCAGAGGTGCAACCAATGGAAATATGCTTAATTGATATTGTCAGTTGCACACTGCTTGACGTAGCTGTTATGTGTGTAGCTTTATGGATGTTAAACAGGGAGTGGTAATTTGAAATATTTACATCTTGTTGCAAGCATTTGTATGGAAATTCTTGCTATTATGGGTACTATTGGAATCCTGGTTATAATCTGGAGAGATATTTTAGGAGGTTTTTAAGATGATTAAATTTTTACCGACGATTGACGCACCAGCGAACACGAAGCTTCCGCAACGTAGCACACAGTTTTCTGCTGGCTATGATTTTTACGCACCGACAGATATTTTTGTTCCAGCTGGCGGTGAAAGCGTACTTATTCCGCTGAACATTAAAGCTATTATGCCTGGCGATATGGTTCTGATGCTGTTCATCCGCAGCAGTCTTGCAGTTAAATTCAATTTGTCGCTGGTTAACAGCGTAGGCATTATTGATAGCGATTATGCTAACAACCAGGACAATGACGGCAATATAGGTGTTAAATTCAGAAACAACGGCAGCGAAACTATCATCATCAGAGAAGGTGAACGCTGTGCACAGGGAATCTTCGTCCGTTACTGCGTAACCTCGGACGATGAAGCAAGTGCTGTTCGTGGTGGCGGTTATGGCTCAACAGGACGCTAATCTGTATCTTATTAGCTGGCGCAGTTTGATTTCGGGCGAGGTTGATTTTTACGACAGAGTGTTAGCTTCTTCGCCTGAAGACGCTATAAAGATAGCTAGTGAGGGAGAATTTTCAGAACTTCTTGAGCTGTACGACCCGGAAGCAGAAGAAATGTAGGGAGTGTATAAAATGCCAAAAAGAGAAAAAAGCATTGAAGAACAAATCAAAGAAGAAACAGCTATGCTTATAGACAGTTTTTTGCGGTGGGAACATATCCGGACCTATGGATGCCAAGACCCTTTTTATCCTGACGGCGAAAACATGAATTTAATAAGGAATCATATAATTTACGGAAAGAGCAGACTTGAAGAGCTGTGCACTGATATTCCTTTACCAGCGCAATATTATATGCCGACACCTGAGGAAGTTGACGCAAACTATATGGCTGCCGACGGAAAGTATTACGATTACCGGATGAAAAAGTTTGCAGGATCATATCCCGACATTACCACAAAAACACCGAATGATATAAGCAACCAACAAGAATTATTTTAGAGGTGCTACATGAAAACACCATGCAGAGGATGCACAGAAAGAAAAATAGGCTGCCACGCTACTTGTAATGCTTTTAGCGAATGGAAAATCCAGCAGTGTAAAATACTGAAAGCCATGTATCTTGAAACGCTTTCACCTACAGCTGGAGCAGTTGCCAGACACGAAAAATGGATAAAGGAGCATAAATAATGAGTGTGTTTAAATCTCCATTTAGTTTTATCGGATTAAAAGATGATAAATACGTTATTGTCAAAGAAGCACCGAAGAATTCAAAAGATAGCTTTACAATGCCGCTTCCTGAGGATAACGTAAATCATCCGAAACACTACACCAAAGGCGGTATTGAGTGTATAGATGCCCTAAAGGCTGCTACTGTTGGCAAAACAGGAATTGAAGCTGTCTGCGTTGCCAACATCATCAAATATTTATGGCGTTACGAAGAAAAAAACGGCGTAGAAGATTGCCTAAAAGCAAAGTGGTATCTTGAACGCCTTATCAAAGAACTTAAATAACAGAAGGGAGTAAGCGCATGGAAGATATGACTGTAAATGAAGCTCAAAGCACGATAACTGTTCCGCTGGCGTATTTCGAAGAACTTATCGAACGTGTGGCAGAGCAGACCGCCAAGAAAACCTCTAAAAAGCTGTGTGATGATTTGTACAGCAAAGAAGCACAGCGAAGGGATTTCGACAAGCGGCTGTATAATGTGCGCTTGCTGCTAAAGAATTACAGAAGCCTTCAGGAACACGCTGCGTTAAAGACTAGCGAGATTGTCAATATCGACGATGAGCAGATTTCTGCTATCGAGATTCTTGATTCGTTCCAAAACCTGAAAAGCATGGGAGCTAATGAGCTAAAACTTGAAAGCATTATAAGCTCAACCATGCGAACAAAAGTGCTGATAAACTACATGGACGATATGATAGCACTTTACAAGCAGACCAGGTATAACAGCGGCAAGCAGGAAGATTTGCGCCGGGCAGATGTGCTTGACGTGCTGTTCCTTAAGCCTTGTCCGCCGGAAGCGTATGTCACTGATATAGTCGCAAGCCTTGCACAAAAATGGTCAGTGAGCGAAAGGCAGATATGGCGTGACACCAACGATGCCGTCGAGCAGTTAACTGCGTTGCTGTTTGGCGTGGATGGCGTAAATCTGCTGGAAGATAAAAAGCGCAGAAGAGCAGTCCGCCTTGCTGAAGAAAAAAATATTGAAAAATAATCAAAAAACTACCGGAATAGTCAAAAAAACATTTGACTATTCCGGTAGTTATGTTATAGTATAGTCAAAGAAAAACATAATAAATAAAAGAAATGAGGTAGTAAAATGGAACGAAAAATGATTAAAGCAGTTAGAAAAATTCAAGATATTGAAGTAAAAGCTGCAAAAGGAACTGCAAGTAAGGAAGAAATGCTTGAGCTTGTTGCTCTTGATGAAAACTTAAGAGCATATGCCCATGAAAACAATATGGGATATTACGAATGTCTTACACAACTTCGTGAAGAATTAAGAAAGGAGGATTAAAAAATGACTTATCAAGAAAAGCAAGAAATGAAAAAGCTTGCCTGCAAATGCCTGGAAAAATACTTCGGCTTTGCTCCGGCGATGAAACAGATTGTTCTGCTTGAAAGCGCAAGCAATGGATATACAGTTGATTATCTTTTGTTCAGCATCGGCTATAACGGAAGAGAATTTCAGCTCAGAAGAACCTTTACCTGGGGTAAAGATACAGTGGAATATAAATATTGCCGCTACGATGTTATCATGATTGAACAATAGAAAGGAGTAGAACAACATGAAATTAAACTACAAACAGTTAACCTACATCATTGAAACACTTAGAGAGGCTAAATGCAAAGCTTATGATGCTTGGATGGACAAAAAATTCGAGTTTGAAAAAGCGCAAGATGATGCTAATGAATGGCTTGAAAATCACCAAACAGCAAAGATTGGTGATGATATGACTACATCTGATATTATCGGAGATACTGAGGATGAATACGAAAAAGCTCGTGACGCTTACTACATGGCTGAAGAGATTTATCGTAACTTTATCGAAGGTGAAATTGAAATTTAAGGAGGAAGAACCAATGAAAGAACCTAAAGACATGACTAACGAAGAATTAAAGCAGGAAAACACTAGGCTGATTAAGATTTACAATAGCTCGCGCGACCCATGGCATCATCAATGCTTGAATGAGCACTTTGAAGAGCTGGAAGAAATTGCAGCGGAAAGAGGTATAGAGCTTTAAAAGCTGATGACAGGAGCATAAGCTCCTGTAAAGCTACCAGGCAGAAGGTTCAAAGTCCTTGCCAATAGCTTTAGAAAGGAAGTCGATTTTATGAACTATGCAATTTTACTCAAAACTGTGGTTGATGCCAATGGCAAAACCAATTCTGTGGAGAAAGTACCAATGATGGAGGTATTCCCAACTATTTCCCTGGAATCTATGTACAAGCTTTGCGAATGCGAGTTGGTCGATATTAAGGATATGCCGCTTCAGTTAGTAGAATTTGACGGCGAGCTTGGAATCATCCCGGCAGTCACCTTGGTGTTCGATGAAGAATTTCTTCTGAAGAACGAAAAGCCTGTAGCCAATGAATTAGCGAGTGCTATTTATGGTTACGGCAGATTACATGACCAATGCTTGTGCGGTAACGTGTTGCTGTGCTACACAAACGAGGAAGGCGACTGCATGCCGTTCAGCGAGAGCGAAGCGAACGCTATCGTAAAATGCTTGACAAGAATCAATAACCATATCGGAGATATGGAATTTAAGGTCCAAAAACCAATGATGAAATTTATGACTTTTTAGGAGGGATGCTAGGATGTTAAAATACAAAGATTACTCAACCTTAATCAACGAACAGCAAAAGGAATACGAAAGCTTTACCAAAGATAAAACGTTCTTTGCTTTTACTGAAGAACAGTTCAATGAAGGCATGAAAAGATTTGGTTTAGCTCCGGATGATACCGACAAGGTTTATCAAATCGGCTTCGGAGGATATATCCTTCGTGCCCAGGCTAAGGCTCATAATGATTTAGTAAAACGCCTGAACATCGAAAAGAAGGAGCACATGAAAGATTTCGACTTCTTGAAATCAGCCTTCCGTTACGAACTTGCTAACCATGAGTTTTGTATAACTTATGAGCTTGACGATACGCTAGATGCTCTGCTTTTGACTTATGAGCAAGTTAACTCTGACCCGGTTATGAAAAAAGCTTTACTTGAAGCCAAGAAAGAATATCTTAAGAATTGCGAAGATTGGATGTGATTGATGTGAGAACAAGACAACTTATAAAGTATGTGCTGATGCTGGAAACGCTCCCTCTTGCCGGAGATGAATTCCATGAACTCATGGAAAATACTAAACGCCGCGAAAAGAGAATCAATGTACTGCGTGAAAAGCTTCTGATGCCGAGAAGCTACTACCCCTACAAACAGCCATAAATAAAAGAAAGAACCAGCGTACACCGAAAGGTGTGCGCTGGAAAAAAGATTGGAGTGAAAGTCATGTGTAAAGTAGCAGATAAAAGTTACAAAGAGTTATGCGAAGCGTTGCTCGGGCAGGAAGCTTATAAGGTTTCCGAATTAACGGCACAGAAATTGTATCGCCTGGAAGATACCGATGAACTGAAAGCATATGGATTAGACAAACAGAAAGCAGAAGCTTTCTTGTGTGGCGTAGAGTTAGGAAAAAGAGCTTTCACCGAAACCAAAGCTGAGGAAAAAAGATACTGCTGTGATCCGCAAGACTTGGCTGAATTTATGATGCCGAAGTTGCGGTATCTGAATCATGAAGAATTTTGGGTAATTGCAGCAGACAGCAAGAATAGAATTATTGAAGCAAGAGCTATACTGAAAGGAACACTGACAAACTGCTATGTTCATCCTAGAGAGATTTTCAAGTATGCCATTATGAAAAATGCTGCTGCAATTTTTGTAGCACATAATCATCCTTCAGGCCTTGCAACACCTAGTGCTGACGATAAAAAGTTAACCAGGAACATTGTAAAAGCTGGGGCAATAATTGGAATACCTTGCTTAGACCATATCATTATAGGTGACGGCAGTTACTACAGTTTTCAGGAAGATGAACAAATGTAAGGAGGAAAGAAAAATGAATGCTTATGAAATTATGTACATTATTCGCCCAGAACAAGAAATAGTCGAGGATGTTATCTTGAAGTTCAATGATTTAATCGCTTCTAATGGTGGTGTAGTTGAAAAGACAGACCGCTGGGGAGAAAGAAAGATGCCCTATGTGATTCAGGACTACGAGAATGGTATTTATGTCCTGGTTACGTTTCATGCAAGCAAGAGGTGTGTACTCGAGCTTCACAAAGCAATGGAGATTACCGAAGAAGTGCTCCGGCATATGATTATCAGAAAGGGGGTATGCTAATATGACACCTTTTGATAAATTCAAGGAAACTGCTGCGCTGGTTAATCTTTGGATAACAGAAGAAAAACCTAAAATTGAAAGATTTGGCTGCCGAAACTGCCAGTACGCTCATTCAACGCATGAACGCTTCGACAGATTTTGTACAAACCAATACGGAATTTGTAACTGCTTGCCAAACTGGTACACTCCGATAGCTCGCATTGATGAATGTCCTAAAAAGAATAATCCTAGAGCTGGCAAACTCAGTTCGATTTGCAAAGTTAACACGGAGGTGTGAAATGGCTAATATCTGTTTCAATGACATTACAATGGTTGGAGATAAAACAATACTGCAAAGGCTGCGAGATGATATTGAACGTTACCTAGATGAAAATGATGGCAGCATTTATAGATACGGTAATGAGCTTTACCCTGGCAGTAACTATGAAGGATGGTTCGACGATGTTGGAGAAGTAGCTAAAGCCAACGAAGAAGAATATTTCTTGCGGTTTACCGTAGACACCAAATGGACCCCGGCAATGGACTTTTTCGTAAGACTTGCAAAAGATAAAGGCTTAAAACTTTACTATGCTGCCGAAGAACCTGGCTGCGAGCTTTATCAAACGAATGATGTTAACGGTGAGTTCTACGATGAAAGATATGTCTTGTATTGCAGCTGGGGCGAAATAACCTATTATAGTTCAAAGGAAGATTTAGTTGACGGAATAGCGTTTATGTTCAAAAGACAAGGTTATAAGGTTTTCAACAAAGAAAGCGCAATGGAATGCAGCATAAAGGAGCTTGAAAAAATCGGCAGAATATTCCTGGTAGACGGAACTAACACATGGTTTGACATAGGAGAATTTGAAATAGTTCCAACCGAGGAGCAATAGAAAGGCAGTGGTTGACGTGAAAACATTGTATTTTGAAGGTGCTGGCTGGGAAAAGGCAGAGCGCAGCATCAACACCATAGGCAACTGCCGTGTTAGAACAGCATTTCACCTCGATAACGGCAAGGGAGTTTATCTTGAAATTGTTTGCGGTGAAATGCTTGGCGAAAGAAAGAAGGTTTATGGTGGCTTGCAATATGTAGGTTTCGTAGACTTCTTGTTCTACATCACGGATGAAGAGCCGAATGATGACTGCAATAAGCATAAATTGCCGGATATGCGTAACACGCATTTTGCTTATGACTTCGATTCGATTCTTGCTTTTGTAAACAGCTTAGGAGCGTCATTTGATAATATATGTGTGCTGCCAAATCTCGCTGGATACAGGGTACATTCTGATGACAGAAAAAAGCGATACAACTATGCTGACGAGTTTACGCCAGACTGGGAGGTTATAAAGAGAGCGAAAGAAATTCACGAATACTTTTACCAGCTGGAGCAATCAGAAGGCAAGAAGTTCCCTAACTTCTCTCTATACAATGACGAAGGCGACAAGACAAAGCTTTACCTGATCCGGCATTACAACGGCTATAATAAGAAATGGCTTATTGATGCGTCAAGCGATTCATGGTTGAAAACTATGGTTGAAGTATCTTAAAGTTGGTTATTGTGCAAGAAAGAAGTCAAAAATAAGTTTGACTTCTTCCTTTATGTTATGTACAATAAAGCTATATAGATGATTGGAGGGAAGTAAATGAGCCTGACAGACAAAATGAGAACTGCAATGACGAACAACGGAATGACACAAAGGGATGTAGCAAAAAAACTAGGTGTTAGCAAGGCAGTTGTTAGCGCAAGATTTCTTCATTGCAGAAGCTTAAAAATGCTTCTTGAAACAATGGAGGCTTGTGATTGCGATGTTGTCCTTCGCCAAAAAAATGGAGAGTGTGAAATGATCATCACTTTAGATGATATAAGAGAGGATGATTTGGCGAAAAATTTATAAAACATCCTCTTGGTCAAAAAAACATTTGACAACAGTTTTAGTTATGTTATAGTATAGTTAAAGGAAAACTTAATAAACTAAAACAAAAGGAGTCGGTGAAAATGAATTTAGAACAACAAATCAAAGTAGCAGAAAAAAGAATCTATGACGCAGAATGCAGAAGAGCAGAATTTGCGAAAAAATATAATGAAACAGGAATTTTGCTTTATAAAAGATTGGCAGAATCCGAAACTAAAACAATTTCTGAAATAAGAGATGCAATCATTGAAGCTTCTCTTTACATGAACTAATGAGGGAGTAAATCATGAAGATAGGTAAAGTAGAATTCACATGGCGTGCACATCGTCAAGCGTGTGTTGTAAAAATCGACGGTGAACAAAGAGTTTTCCGCTTCAATAAGAAAACGGCTCGCAAGGAGCTGTTTGCGAAAATTCGCTCCTTAATTGCAGAAGCATCAGGCACTGAAAAGGTTTGTCAGCATTGCGGCAAGCATTACTTCGGTGTAAACTCACACAACTTTCTGTGCGGTGACTGCGCTCAGCAAGCTGCCGATATTAATCGTGAAGGTGTTGGCAATATTAAGGAGTTTTCGTTTAGCGAAGCTTTGCAGTACATTCCTGAAGGCGTTAACCCAATCGAATATGAGCGTAAAATCGACGCAGAAATTCGTGCGGAACGTCAAGCATTGGTAGACTTGTGGAAACAAGATGACCAAGCGTGGAATTTGTACTGCTATGGAAAGAGGGCGAGCAAATGAAGTACGAAGTAACTTTTTCATGCGGTCACACCGGAACGGTACAGCTGTACGGCAAAGGTGATGAGCGTGAACGTAAGATTCGTTATTTTGAAGAATATGGCGTATGCTCCGAGTGTTACAAAGAGCGCCGTACTGTAGAAGCAGAAATTGGTTGCAAACATGTAATAATGTCCTACAAGGCATATAAGACTGATTACAGTTTCTGCGACGTTTTAAACGATTCTTACGATAAGCAGAAAAAAATTATTACGGTGTTAGTTCCGGAAGCGTTGGCAGATTTTATAGATGCTAAAAATAAGTGCGGTGCTACACTGTTTAATGCAGCTATTAAGATTGCTACCAATAACAAGAACAAGGAAGGCAAGCACTACGCAGAGTGCTATGAGATAGTCAAAGCCTATATCAAGGCACACGCAGACTTTGCCAAAGAATTACAGGCGTATATGCAACAACAGAAAGCTAATAAGATTGTTGTTAGCAATATCACAATGGACGAAGAACAACTTGTAAGAATGTACATAAAGCAGTTCGACGCTGAAATCAATGATAACGAGAATAAGTTAACCATTACCTATAAAGATTTTAACGAAGGCAGCTTAATAAGCGAGTACCTGGATTGCCTTGCAAAAATAGCCAATATCAATATCGAAAGGGCGTGATCATTTGAAGCCGGAAGATATTATCAAGTCTTACAATGCCGAAGGCAGCATTAAAAAAGTCGCTGCACTGTTCCGCATTTCAGAGCAGAAAGTAAGGAAGGTTCTCATTGATGCCGGAGCATACGAAAGCGATATGTCCATACAGGTCAATGATTTGCATGAGCAAGGTTACAGCGTAGAGAACATAGCCGAAAAATTGCGTGTAAGCAAGAGCACTGTTTCGGCATATCTGCCGTACACCAAAGGCGTGTATCTTGGAGAAAATCCTTCCAGCAATGCTCTAAGATAAGAAAGTGCAGAGCTAAAAATGGATAAGCCTTTAAACGAGCTACTAAATGAGTATATAGATGCTTATAGCAAAGGTGAGGATAGCTTAAGAGCGTTTTGGGAGTACGTTATAAGCATAGGAGCTTATGAGCAGATGCGACAACTTGCTGTATACCAGGATGTTATTTTTAGCTACAAGAAAGACCAAACAAAGCCTGCCTGTAATGGCTACTGTGAAAAAGCCTACACAGCCGAAGATGCAGAGTTTGCCAGGATACAAATAGAGCACCTTTTAAAATCATGTCAGTAAGGTGTCATTTACAAGGCAATTAAAGGAATGATATAATTAAGATGCAACAGTTGGGTGATAAACCCTTCTCCTAAAAATATGTTGTGTACTCAAAAAGCCGTCTACATTAGCAGACGGCTTTTTAATGCAAAAAAATCCTAAAAACATCCTCCTGGTCAAAAAAACATTTGACAATAGTTTTAGTTATGTTATAGTATAGTCATAGGGGATAACAAAAAAACCTAAATAAGCAGGCAAGTTGCAGAAAGGAGAACGAAATGGACGAAATGAATAGCAACGAACTTTTAGTAAAGGAAGCAAAAAGGGTTCAACTTTTAGAGGACATCAGAATTTTGGAACACTCCAAAAACCTCGAAGAAGCTCTTAAAAAACTAGAAGCCTTGCTCAATAAATAAGCAAAGCTTCAGTCCGAAAAGTGAATCAGGGTGGTACTTGCCGCCATCCTAAATCACTTGAATTATAGCAGAAAAATTTAGAAAAGGCAAGAACATTCATTATGGCAGAGTGTATATTTTAGAGAGCAGTGCATTTATAGCATTGCTCTTTTTTTATGTAAAGGGGTTGAGAGTAGTGGTGTATCTTGTTGTTGTCGCTCACCCGGATGATGAAGTTCTTGGTGCTGGTGCTACAATATGCAAACTTGTAGAAGAAGGTCATATTGTAGATGTATGCATTTTATGTAGCAAGGCAGAAGCAAGAGCAAATAGACCGGACGATAATGAAATGCAGGAAGATTTGTTCGCTTCTATGAATATGCTTGGAGTGCATGATGTTTATCTTGGTAATTTTGTAGATAGCCAGCTTAACATGTCAGCACATTTAAAGATAGTTCAATTTATTGAAGAAGCCTTGAAAAGAAGCAGTGCTACCAGGGTAATTACTCACCATCCTAGCGATTTGAACAATGATCATCAAATTACATCGTTATGTTGCCAGGAAGCTGCCAGATTGTCCATGCGCATGACTGCCAATGTTCCGCATATTGAGCTTATTGCGTTTATGGAAGTGCCTTCTTCGACTGACTGGATGCTTAATCATAGTATAGAAGCTTTTCTTCCTAACACATTTATAGAAGTAGGGAAAAAACTGATTCTAAAGAAAATAGAAGCTTTAGGCAAGTATAAAAATGTTATGCGTCCATTTCCTCATCCGAGGAGCGCACATGTCCTTGAGGGGCTTGCTGCATATCGTGGAGGTCAGTCTGGATGCAATTATGCAGAAGCTTTTCAAGTAGTATTTAGGAGAGAATTATAATGAAAAAAATCGAATTATGCAAAATGAGAGCTGGAGATATAAAAACAGAATTTGGTAATCCCAGGAAGATTTCAAAGGGTAAACTTCAGGATTTAGAAAAAAGTCTTGAAAGCTATGGAGATTTCGGGATTTTTCTTATTGATGAACAAGACAACGTTATTTCCGGAAACCAAAGGTTGAAAGCAATCTTGGCTAAATTCGGTCCTGATACAATTCTTGATTGTAAAAGGTTAATAGGTTATACAAAGGCAGAACTTAGAGCCATAAATGTTAAGTGTAATGTGCATAATGGTGAATGGGATTTGGATATGCTTGCTGATTGGAGCATAGATGCTGCCGATATTGATTTAAGCAAGCTTGAAGATGAAGAAGATCCTGGGAAACGTGAGATACCGGAAATGGAGCTTATTCATTATGAAAAATACGATTATGTTATGATTTGCTGCAACAGTGAGCTTGATTACAACGACCTCGTAAGAAAGTTGGGCATTGAAGGGAAAAAAGTTAGTGTATCAAAGAGAAAAATTAATGCACGTGCAATTTGGTATCATCAGATGAAAGCAGTTATTGTTCCTGAAGAAGAATACGAAAGGCTGAAGGAGCTTGCATATGGAAAAGGTAAGTAAAGTTTTTTCAGGGCACCAACCAAATTTCCTGCCGTATATGGGTTTTTTCTATAAAATGCTGAAATCGGATGTTTTTGTGCTTGACGATGATGTGCAGTATTCTAATGATGCATTTCACAATATGAATTTCCTAAAGCTGAACGGAGCAAAATGTAAAATCATAGTTCCGGTAAGTTATTCATATGGTGATGCTATTAACAAGGTTAAGATAGCTTATGTTAAGAATTGGGACAAGAAACTGCTCAAAAGCATTAGAATGAACTATGCTAGAGCGGAATATGTTGATGTTGGCTATGAATTGATTGAGAGGCATCTAAATAAACGATATGAATATCTTGCAGACATGAATATTGCTTTGCTTAAAGAGATAGCCGAAAGGTTTGGTATAAGCACAAAACTGCTAATAGCAAGTATAGATGTTCCTACAGAATTGAAAAATAATCAGCGCAATATATACCAATGTTTAAAGCTTGGTTGTGATGTTTATTATTCCGGCATAGGCGGTAAGGGCTATAACGATGAAATCAGCTATAATGAAAATGGCATAGAAATAATTTATACCGATTATAGTCCTTTTGTTTATAAGCAGATTGGTAAATGTTTTATTGAAAATTTGTCAGTGCTTGATTACATATGCAACAATGGTTTTAACTTGCCGGAAGGGTGGCATAAAAATGGATAAAAGCATTTTAGGAATTTATGTTCCAAGTTACAATAGAGCCGATACTACGAATACTTTCAAATGGCTCGAAAGATGCACTTATGTAGTAAGAAAATCTCAAGAAGAACAGTATAGAGCAAGAGGAATTGAAAGTATTTGGGCTGTAGAAGATAGCGAAATAGATAATCTTTGCAAGGTAAGCAATTATATTGTCGAGCATTCTCCTGAAAACATCATCTTCACAATAGATGATGATGTTGATGGCTTTGTTTATCGCTTGGAAGATATGGAGCCTATAACAGACAAGGAAGTCATTATGGCTGAGATTGAACGAATTGCTCAAATCATGCTTGATCTAAATATAGGATTTGGTGCAGAAGATGCATCGATAGCCCCATGGAACTATGATGCTGAATTCTGCTTCAAAGGTACAACAGGAGCAATGAGATGGTTTAACAAGAATGCTTATAAGTCAAGATTTAGGGAAGAAGTTTATCATAACTGTGATTTGGATGTAATGCTACATGAACTTCTAGTAAACAGAATTACTTTAAAGCCAAAGTATTTTATGGTAAAGGCAGGAACAGACACTAACAAAGGCGGCAATTCCTCCAAAACAAGGCAAGCGCAGATTGATTGTGTACAGGAGATGAAATTGAGGTGGGGAAAATATTTTGACTACAATTTCAATAACAATAAGCCTAGAATTAATGTAAAAAGGTAATTAACTTGTAGTATGTAATTAAATGTTCATAAACTTGACATTAGAATGGTATATGTTACGATATAGTAAAGAGTATAACAGGGAGGTTGGGTAACATGAATTATTTAGTTACTAACAATGGCTACAACATGTTTGATATGATGAGCATGATGCAAAAAGCTATCAGGCGTGGAATTTTTGAGTATGCTGGTTTCGCAGCTAATGAGCTTCAGGACAAATTTCGTTCTGCAATGTGGAACAGAATATTGGTTATTTCTTCAGAAGATTGCTATGGTGTAATAACTAAGGAGCTTGTCGAGCTTAGAAAAAGAGACGAGCGAGAAAAAGACAGTAAGTTGATAAGTGCAGCTATTGCATTATTGTGTAAGTCTTTGAAGAGCAGAGATGCCTGCTATTTTGCATGTAATTTCATTTTGGCTTCAAGAAATCCCAGGAAAATAAAAGTAAAAGAAGATGAAGTATCTTCGCTTTATAAAAGACTGAATGCTAATGAAAAGCCTGTAGAGTTTGACTTGTTTGGCTTTGCTCAAGGAAATGATGATTATTTGGATGCAGAAATAAGCGAAAAATTTTCTCGAGGCGTTGAATTGCAAAAAGCTATTAAGCATATTGATATGGATATGATAGGCTATACGATTGATTTACTCAGAAGAACAGACAGAGCTTTTTTGTGGAATGTTATGTTAGATTATGCAAAAGAACAAGCATCTGTGATTTATGAAGAAATCTACAGTCTTAAAATTGCCGATGATTATGTGAATGCCAGGAAGCCTAATCTACAGAAAGACGAAATATTTATCAGCAAAGCTGCAATACTTTTGTGCTATTGTGAGGATGAGGAGTTTTTTGAACTTGCTTCAAGCGATATTGTTTGCCTTGCTAAAAAAATTGATTGGAATAATATAAGGATAAAAGATGTAAAGACTTGCGTGTTAGAAAATGGTGAGATTCCTATATGGGTTTTTGACTGCCATACCATTAAAGGCAAGAAAATGGGGAAAACAGATTGGGATATGACCACTGATGAGCAAGCTGCACTGTTTCCTTTGAGAACAGCTTACTTTGATGAAGCAAGTTGGATTTACACCTATGAGCAGGATTTTGATAACGGTGATATTTCTGAAAAAGGGATACAGCCTATAAGAGAATATGCAAAAACTCATCCTGCAAATCCTGTTGAATTTATACCATATGAGTAAATAAAGATTTTATGTCAGCCTGTCGCTTTTTGCGGCAGGCTTTTTAGTTAGAGGTGGTGATATGGCTGGAAGAAAAGAGAATCTAAAACCGATTACAACCGTGGAGCAAGCGAGAGAAATGGGTAGGAGGGGCGGTATAAAGTCTGCTGAAGTTAAAAGAAAAAAGAAAAGCATGATGGAAACTGCTAAAATGCTTATGTCGATGCAGACGGAGAATAAGTCTATAAAACAGAACCTTGAATCTTTGGGAGTAAAAGATAAGGATGATCAAACCTATCAGACAGCAATCATAGCTAGAATGATTCAAAAGGCATTAGTTGATGGTGACACCAACGCTGCAAAGTTTTTGGCTGAAATAACCGGGGAAGTAGGGAATAAAGGATTTCTCAATCTTGCTGACGACCCGGAAGCTAATGAAACCATTGATATGTATAAGAGCGTCTATATTCCTAACAATGGGCGTAATGGATATGAAACTGATTATTTAACTCCGCAGCCTGGACCGCAGACGATGTTTATGTGTTCGCCTGCGGATATTGTTATTTATGGCGGAGCTGCTGGAGGAGGGAAAACGTTTGCATTGTTAATGGAAGGTTTAAGACATAAGAATGTTGTTGGATTTAGTGGAGTTATTTTCCGCAAAAATTATACTCAAATTACAGCTTCAGGTGGTTTGTGGGATGCTGCTCAAAAGATTTATGGACTTGTACAGGGAGCTAACGCCAAAAAGACACCTAAACTACATTGGTATTTCACACCTAGTAATGCAAGGATAAATTTTGCTCATCTTGAAAGAGATGAAGATTTAATGAGCTGGCAAGGTACAGAAATCTGCTATCTTGCTTTTGATGAGCTGACGCATTTTAGCCGTCACCAATTCTTGTATATGCTTTCTCGTAACCGTTCAACGTGCGGTATTCGTCCTTATGTAAGAGCGACGTGTAACCCGGACAGCGATAGTTGGGTAGCTGATTTTATTTCCTGGTGGATTAATCAAGATACAGGCTATCCTATTTATGAGCGCAGCGGTGTTGTGCGTTATATGTGCGTCCTGAATGATACGATTTATTGGGGCAGTAATCCGCATGAACTCGCAAAGGAACACGGCGTAAATGTTGAAGAATGCAAGTCGGTTACGTTTATAGCATCTAAACTGACAGACAACAAGGTTTTAATGGCTAAAGACCCTTCGTATATGGCTAACCTTAAAGCTTTGGCAGAGATTGACAAAGAACGTCTTTTATATGGCAACTGGAAAATCCGTCCTGCTGCTGGCATGTACTTCAAAACAGAAAACTTCACTTTTGTTGATGCTGTACCAAAAAATATCGTTGCTTATGCACGTTCCTGGGACTTAGCGGCAACAGAACCCACGCCACTCAATCCAGACCCCGACGCAACAGCAGGCGTGTTAATGGGACTGCTTGACGATGGCAGAGTAATCGTCCTTGATGTAAAACGCAAGCAGATAAAGGCAAATGACGCTAGGAATCTTCTGCGCAACATGGCAGCAATAGACCAGGGTAAATATAAATTTGTACAAATCACGATACCGCAAGACCCAGGACAGGCAGGCAAGGCGCAAGCTCAAAGTCTTGTATCGATGCTGGCAGGTTACTCGGTGGAGATTGTATCACCGACAGGCAGCAAAGAGGTTCGTGCTACTCCATTTGCTTCACAGGTACAGGCAGGAAACGTCCTTATCCTTAAAGGTGAATGGAATGATATGTATCTGTCAGAACTTGAATCGTTCCCGGAAAGCAAGCATGATGATATGGTGGATGCGTCAAGTGATGCGTTTAACAAGCTCATGAATTCACGCAACTGGGGCGGCTTAACGAGCTAGGAGGAATAATGGTAAAAAGAAAAGATAATTCAATTCGTGCAGACAGCGGATTTAAAGATGCTTTTATTGCACGTAAAGCTCGCAATTATGAAGGTCTGTTAAATGAGCGAAAACTCACAGACCAGGCTTTGGCTACAATGTACAGAAATGCTCTTGTGCGTAGAATTGTTACAATGGCTGCCGATGATGCTATGAAGAATTTTATAGAAATCGAAGGCGATTCTGACGATTGTATCTTGCAGGAGCTTGAAACACTGTTTGTTCAGGAGAAGCTTACAGAAGCTTTATATTGGGACAGACTGTTCGGTATGTCTTGTGCTCTTATCCTTGCTGACGATGGGCAGGAATTAAGCGAGCCTATTAATATCAACCGTTTACGCAGGATTAACGGATTAGAAATTTTTGACAAGCGAGATATTTACCCGGACACAACCTCAATTTATCTTGATACAGATATTCGAGATGCGAACTTTGGCAAGCCGGAGTTTTACATGATTTCGCCACCAAACGGAAATCAGTTTAAGGTACACAGAAGCAGACTGCTTATTTTTGACGGCGAAATGCTGCCGAAGATAGAGCGTATTGCTAATAATGGTGCTGGCTTATCCTGCCTGGATGGTATTCCGGCTGCGCTAAACCGTGTAAAAACTGCAATGAATAAAACAATCGACATAATGGACAAGGTTAGCACGTCGCTGTTAAAGCTTGAAGGTTTAAGCAATTTGCTGGCAAGAGAAGACGGCACGCAAGCTGTTATTCGGCGTTTAGAGCTGATAGATTACTCACGCAGAATTAATGGCAGTGTAGCCGTTGACAAGGAAGATGAATACGGCATTTTTAACATTCCGCTCACAGGCTTGACTGATATTATTCAAGAGTTTGAGCAGGCTTTATGTGCTGTTACCGGGTATCCTTTTACTGTTTTGTTTGGGCGTTCTCCGGCTGGCATGAACAGCACAGGCAAGAGTGACTTGCAGATTTACTACGATACAGTCAGACGTATTCAACGCAGGAAAATTCGTCCTGCGTTAGAGTATCTTGTGAGACTTATTCAGCTTGCGAAAGAAGGGCCGACCAACGGCAAGGAACTTGAAAAGTGGAGCATTAAGTTTAAGGCAATCGAACCGCTAAATGATCTGGAGCAAGCCAATGTTGACAAGACACAGGCGGAAGTAAGAGCTGCCGTTGTTAAGCTTGTTTTTGACTTGGTTGATAATCAACTGTTAGACGCAACGCAAGCACGCCAATACCTTAAAGAGCGTGGGGATATTCCAGTTACAGAAAGCTTTTTACCTTTTTGGCGATACTGGTGAAAATCACGGAAACCAAGTCCGGTGATTTCGCCGACATCATCCACAACGATAAAAGCATCTGGGTCGAGTTCATGGATGATATCATAGGTCTTGTGGACTTCCTGACGGCCGACAGCACACATCAGTACAGTGCCTTCCCGTCCGCTGTATGCACCGCGGGATTTTAATTCGGTAACGCCGCGTTCCAGATCATTCATGATACGCTGGGCAATCTCGTTGTTCTTCGGTGAGATAATAAACATCATCTTGCCCGTTCCACTGTCCGTACCATATAAAACAGTATCGATTACCTTGGAAGTAATATAGATAACCAGAATTGCATATAATGGGCTTTCGTAGTCCTGATAAACAACAGCGGAAGAAACAACGATAACAAGGTCGATGATCATGATGAACTTGCCTAAAGAGAGCCCGCGAATGTGCAGGGCAAGGAGGTTTGCCGCAAGTTCTGTACCACCGGTTGTTCCGCCGCGCATCAAAATGAGCGCCAATCCCAATCCGGCAAGACATCCACCAAATACAATGGTAATCAGCGGGTCACCCTGATACTGTGGAAGATAGGGAACCATGACGTCAATCATTGCCGAGGAAATCAGGGTCGCGATCACCGTTTTAATGATGATTTGGTAACCCATTTCAACATAAGCCCAGATCAGTAACGGAACGTTCATCAACAGGTTGGCAGTACCGATGGGGACGCCAAACAGGTGATTAAACATGGTGGCGACACCGGTCAGACCACCGGCAGCGATCTGGTTCGGTGCGGTGAAGGTGTCGATGGAAATGGCGAACAAAAAACTTCCAAACAGGAAAAAGACGCCGTCGAGCAAAAGATCTTTGACTTTTTTGCGGGTGAGCATGGGACAAACCTCCTTAAAAAATTCTTAATAACATCAGTATACCGCAAAGTGAAGGATTTTTCAAACATAAATAAACAAAAAGTTCAGGATATGTCCTGAACTTTTTGTTTAAGATAGTATGGAAAATTTTGATAAGCGAAGTTAAGGAGATTTTTTTAAGTTAAAAAAGAATGGATAACGGCAGAAATTTCATTTTACCAAAATATCAAAGGGAAAGATAACCTGCTCTTAAGATTTTTTGATAAACTCCTGTCCGCATTTTGGGCAGGTAATCTGGATTTTTCCTCTTCCGCGTGGAACACGAATTTTCTGTTTGCAGGAAGGACAGCGAAAATGCCGATGTGTCTTCAGGTCTCTTGCACCGGAGATTTTGGAGACAATCATGTTCTGCACCGGAGAAAATACCTGCATAAATTTCTGGTTTTCTGCGTACCGGCGGCTGATGTTTCTGGAAAAGATACGCCAGATACACCATACAGCGAGCAGAAAGGAAAACAGATACAGGATATCCCAACCGGTAAAGGTGAAGATAACATCCAAAATCAGAACAAGAATCAACATAAAAAAGCCGAGCGCATCTGTACCATAGCGCCCGTACATTAGTTTTGTAAGCCATTGCATAAGAGAGACCCCTTCCTCGAAGCATAATATTTGTTAGAAAAATATTATCAGAAAATGATGAATGAATTGTGTACTTTTATTATATAGTTTGGAAAATCCTTTTTTCAAAAAGTGTCCCCCTAACAAAGAATAAAAAAGGAATTAGAATAAGAAATTTGCACTTTCCTGCAAGATTTTGTGAATTTTGTGGATTTTACTCAAAAGCAGCTGTTTTGTTTTTGCACTTTATCAGACTGGCTTGCTCTGAACTGTTCAGAATGCTATACTATCAAATGGTTTTTTGAGCAATATGTCATTGCAGGATAAGCCTTTTTCCGTGTATTGCGAAAATGGATTTTGTCCTGCAGCAGCAGAGGTGTTCTCGATCATAGATTTTTGGAAGGGAAGGCATTATTTTATGGAAAAAAAGGTCAAAATGATTTTGTTCATGCTTTTGGGAAATGCAATTCTGGCGCTGGGTACTGCTATTTTT
>OGYE01000536.1_pt1 | contig 24531 bp, 20 predicted proteins | sample 1576471 | NCBI WGS metagenome assembly OGYE01 (sample SAMEA3541532, study PRJEB24748) | human gut metagenome | biome: human gut; feature: human-associated habitat; material: faeces | place: China | collected 2012
GGTGTGCTCAGCGCTCAGGCTGCCGACGACGCCGTGCTGACGGTCTGCACCCAGACCGGCGAATTTGGCCCCAGTGTATTTGTAACAAACAGATCATCACCGACAAGCTGTACCTTGTCGCCAAGTCTTGTTGTGAGCTTCTGCCATCCTTCCCAATCCTCCTCGTCGAGACCATCCTCAATTGAGATGATAGGATACTTCTCAACAAGCTTTGCCCAGTGCTCGATGAGCTGCTCTGCTGTATACTCTGTTCCAGCCTTTGGAAGCTTGTACCAGCCCTTTCCCTTCTCGCTCTTCCACTCTGATGAAGCAGCATCCATAGCGATCTTGAAGTCCTTACCTGGCTCATACCCAGCCTTCTTTACAGCCTCGAGAATTGTCTCGATAGCCTCCTCGTCAGACTTAAGTGCCGGGGCAAATCCACCCTCATCACCTACTGATGTAGCAAGGCCTCTCTCCTTGAGGATTCCTGCAAGTGCGTGGAATACCTCTGCACACCATCTCAGACACTCCTTGAATGATGGAGCGCCAACTGGCATGATCATGAACTCCTGAACGTCAAGTCCTGATGACAGAGCATGACATCCACCGTTTACGATGTTCATCATTGGAACTGGAAGCTTGTTTCCTGAGATTCCACCGAGGAATCTATAAAGAGGAATGTCAAGTGAGATTGAAGCTGCTCTTGCTGCTGCGATTGAAACTGCAAGGACAGCATTTGCTCCAAGGTTTGACTTGTCCTTTGTTCCATCAGCCTTGATCATTGCTGCATCAACTGCATATATATCAGACGCATCCATTCCTGTAAGTACGTCATTTATAGTAGTATTTATATTCTCTACTGCTTTCTGAACACCCTTGCCGAGGTATCTTGACTTGTCTCCATCACGAAGCTCAAGTGCCTCAAACTCACCTGTGGAAGCTCCACTTGGCGCCGCACCACGGCCTACTGTTCCATCTGCCAGATACACCTCCGCCTCAACTGTTGGATTTCCTCTTGAATCAAGGATCTCTCTTCCTATTACCTTTTCGATCTCAAGATAATTCATCATTTTTATATTTCTCCTTTCGTCGCGCGAGTATAACCCCTGCTGTCCCTCCGATTCAGCAGTTTACAGAGGGTACAGGAGCTCACATGATCTACGATGTTAGTTTAAGCTAACTTATATTTAAAATCAACATAAGTAGTTGCTCATATTTTATCATTTAGCATTTTTCGTCATTATCCGAGTGCCACATCCAGCACCATCATAAGAGCGAAGCCCACCGCCGCACCGATGGTTCCTATATTGGTATGCTCGCCCGCCTGAGACTCAGGTATCAGCTCCTCTATGACCACATAGAGCATGGCTCCCGCCGCAAATGCAAGGAAATACGGAAGAAGTGGTGTGACCTGGACAGCCAGCAGTGCCGTGAGGAAACCTCCGACCGGCTCCACAGCTCCGGACAGCGTTCCATACAGAAATGCCTTCTTCTTGCTCATGCCCTCGCCAACAAGCGGCATGGACACAATTGCACCTTCCGGGAAGTTCTGTATAGCGATTCCTATGGAAAGTGCAAATGCACCTGTGACGGACACGCCCATATTGCCCATGGCTGCGCCGGCGTACACAACGCCCACTGCCATGCCCTCGGGGATATTGTGGAGCGTGACTGCAAATATCATCATGGTCGTCTTCTGAAGCTTTGACCTGACGCCCTCCGGTTTGTCACTTTCCAGATGAAGGTGAGGTATCACCGTGTCAAGAACAAGCAGGAATATGATTCCAAGAGTAAATCCGATAAGTGCCGGCAGCCACGCTATCTTTCCCTGTGCCTCCGCCATGTCTATGGACGGAATGAGCAGTGACCATATGGACGCCGCGATCATGACCCCCGCCGCAAACCCGAGCAGAGCCTTCTCCACAAGCGGGGATATCTTATCTTTCATAAAGAAAACCATGGCCGCTCCCAGTGTTGTTCCGGCAAATGGTATAAATAATGTTATGAACTCTGACATTTCATCACCTCTTTATAATATGTATTCTGTCTATACTATATTCGTATAACCTCTTCATTAGTTCATTTTTTTTAAATTGCGACTACAATTTAATTGAACAGGCGTACTTTGTCAACACAAGTTTTTGCATATGATAGAAGTTATCAATACCGGGCCAAAATGCTTCGCATTTCGACAATTTAAGTGCTATAATATCTGAGGTTATGCTATAATAGGCATGGTTGTACCAGCTTGGATATATTTGTATGCAAATGGAGATAAATATGAAGAGAACAGAACGAATGATCTGAGTATTTTTTATTTGACATAATTATTTATAGAAAGCATAATAAGTGATACATTTAGTCGTACGGATCATAAGTCCGTACAAATACAATAAAAGACACATTCCAAGGGGAAAAGTATGAAAGAGAATTTACAATTTACAGCTTTATTGGATATTTTAAGCAGGCAGGATCTTATAACTGAATATTCGGAGGATTGCAAAGACATCACTCCTTCCCATATAACCATCAATTCCAAGGATGTGGTTCCTGGTACATTCTTCGTGTGCAAGGGTGCCTCATTTAAGGAGGATTACCTGAAATCAGCCATCGCACAGGGCGCCATCGTATATTTGTCACAGCAAAAGTACGACGACGTGGACATTCCTTATATTATTGTAAATGATATAAGAAAGGCCATGGCTCTTGCTGCCAGATGGTTCTTCGGCAATCCAGGCGATAACATGACCAAGGTCGGAATCACCGGAACAAAGGGAAAGACCACAGTTACATTTGTCATGAAGGATATACTGGACAAATACACCGACAACAGATGCTCAGCATTCTCAACCCATGAGATTGATGTTGGAACAAAGGTTTTTGAGACCACTCTCACCACACCTGAGCCTATTGAACTCCAGACATACTTCGACATGGCTGTAGATGAAGGCTGTACACACTGTATAATGGAAGTTTCTTCCCAGGCCATGAAGATGAACCGTATCTACGGAGAGCACTACAAGGTCGGAGTATTTACCAATATCGACTACGATCACATCAGCCCGACAGAGCACGCCTCCATGGAGGACTATCTCGGATGCAAGGTATCCTTCCTGAAGCAGTGCGACAACGTTGTGCTGTACAGTGACACAAGATATTTTGAGACAATATATAATGAAGTAAGAGACAAGCACGTTGTTGTATACGGAAGCAAGGAATCAATTGAAAAGCTCATGTCAAGGGATGACGATTTCTTTGAAAGGGATACTGACTTCGCCAGCATCCACAATGAAGATCTCACAGACCATAACAGCTACTTTGAGCTTATATACGGAGGAGAGAACAGAGCATACAACACCAACCTGATCGGTGATTACAATGTTGAAAATATTGTTGCCGCCATCATCTCCTCTCTTCTCATTGGCATTCCAAATGATCAGATCAGAAGCAGCATCAGAGATGTATATGTTCCGGGAAGACTACAGGTATATCACTGGAAGGATCGCACATTTATGATCGACTACGCACACAACTATATAAGCATGTACAGACTGTATGAGATGGTTAAAAAGACCATGAAGCCAAAGTCTATAACCGTTGTATTCGGCTGTGGCGGTGAGCGTTACAAGAAGCGCCGTGAGGATATGGGAAGACTTGCTGAGCAGTATGCCGACAAGGTTGTTCTCACCATGGAGGATCCGGGCTTTGAGTCCTGTGAGGAGATCTGCAAGGAGATCAAGCAGTACATCACAAAGCCTTGCTATATAATCGTTGACAGGGAGCAGGCTCTCACAAGAGCCCTCGACGAGGCTCAGCCTGGCGAGCTTGTCATCACGACTGGAAAGGGTATTGAGAGTACCCAGAGAATCAACGGAACTTTTGTGCAGTGTCACTCTGATGCGCAGGTCATCGAGCACTGGCTGACAGAGCATCCGGAGGAATGATAAACGAACGGTAATTGATCTGCTCCGTTTACAGGTATTGAAAAGGCTGGTCACTATATCTGTAATCCCATCACGTTCGACTGCTGTCGCTTCAGAATTTCCCATTTGCACTCGCTTACGACCGCGATAAGGGCGCCGCGGTCTCCAGCTCGGCAGGAAAATCCTGAAACTCGGCAGTCTTCACTACCGATGGGATTACAGATATAGTGACCAGCCTTTAATATAGTTTGTAGACGGAGCAGACCAATTACCTGTGTTCCAACAAAATATTAGATACACATCTCTTCTACATTTTTTGATGCAGCTTAAGAGATGATTACCTATGTTTTGGCTAAACATTAGTGTAGCTGCTACGAAATATATAATTATTAAAGAAATATTTTCAAAGGTAAACCACAGGTTTATTGCCTTTCTTGCGGCTCAGCTTATAATGAATAGTAGAAACGGGGCGAAAGCGCTGTTATGCAGGTGACTGGAGTTGCCTATCAGACTGACGTAAACTTAATAGTCGTAGCAGGCTGTAGAGTGATGATGCGTGTGATGTTCCGGGAAACAGTGCATGGCTGAGCTTCATAAGGGTTGTTTGTTTACCAAAACCCGGATAGGCAGAGATGCCGAAAGAAAACATTCAGGGAGTTCTACTAAGTAGAACTCCTTTTTTATCTGTTATCTTCCACCACTTTCTCCCTCATCTTCGGATCGAATTTTCCATTTCGGATCATTGCTATCTCCCGTTTGAACGGCTCGTAGCTTTTCTTGCTGTTTTCCAGGTCTTTGATGTATGGGGATTCCAGGATCTTTGGGACTTCCATGAAGTCTGGGTGGTTCATGATGTACATGAGCGGTTCAAAACCTATCTTGCCAAACCCAAAGTTCTCGTGTCTGTCTTTAGCCGCTCCCGGTTCATTCTTGCTGTCGTTCATATGGAACACGGCTATCTGATCTTTGCCGATGAGTCTGTCGAACTTCTCCACAACTCCATCGAAATCATGTATGATGTCGTAGCCCGCATCGCTGGTGTGACAAGTGTCAAAGCACACACGAAGCTTGTCATTATGACTCACTCCATCATAGATTCGCGCAAGCTCCTCAAAGTTTCTTCCAATCTCACTGCCCTTTCCCGCCATGGTCTCCAGAGCTATGTGGCATGCGGTGTCCGCGGTCAGGACTTCATTCAGGCCCTTTACTATGCTTGCAATTCCCTTGTCCACGCCCTCTCCTACATGTGAGCCCGGATGAAGGACTATGGTCTGTGATCCCATCGCTGTCGCCCTGTCAATCTCCTTTGCGAGGAATTCCACTGCGATTTCATAAGTCGCAGGATTTACTGTATTTGCAAGATTGATTATATACGGCGCATGGACCACGAACTCCTCTATGCCGTTCTGAACCATGAATTCATGTGCCTCCTGTATCCTAAGCTCCGATATATCTTTGCGTCTCGTATTCTGTGGTGCGCCTGTGTAGAGCATAAATGTATTTGCGCCAAATGCCACAGCATCCTTCACTGAGCCTAGCATCATCTCCTTGCCCGACATACCCACATGACATCCTAATTTCAACATAATTTATCTCCATTCATTCTAAACTGGTTTCAGTTTACTCTATCCTCGCCGACTGCACAATACGCTGCCGCTACAATCAATAAATAGCTTTTTCTAATTTTACCATATATTATGTAGACTGTTCGCAAATCATTTGGTAAACTAAATACCAGAAACCAATTTATATTATACACTTGGGAGAAAACCGCTATGCAATTAAAAAATGTACTAATCGTCGTAAATGACATTGAACGATCAAAAAAATTTTACAAAGATATCTTCGGGCTTGAGGTTATCTTGGACAACGAGGGAAATGTGATCCTGACGGGAGGGCTGGTCCTTCAGGATGCAACTATTTGGGCTGAATTCATTGAAAATCTTGTAATTCCACATAACAATGCTTCGGAGTTATATTTTGAAGAAAATAATATCGAGGAGTTTGCACAAAAACTTGATGAGTCGCCATACAACATTGAATATGTCAATCGTCTCATGACTCATTCATGGGGACAAAAAGTCATCAGATTCTATGATCCTGACGGCAATCTTATCGAGGTTGGAACGCCATAATTTTTCCTATATCCATTCCCTCTATTTCATGTTACAATTAATGACATATTACCCAATTGGAGGACAAATTTTTATGAGTAACACAGGAAGAACCTGTAAGGTTCACTACACAGGAACATTCAACGACGGAACAAAGTTCGATTCTTCATATGACAGAGGCGAGCCTATCGAGTTCGTTTGCGGTGCAGGACAGATGATTCCGGGATTTGATCAGGCAGTTGAGGGCATGAACGTTGGCGATATCATCGATGTACATCTTCGTCCTGAGGATGCATACGGAATGCCTGACCCGGAGGCCATCATCAAGGCTCCTCTTGCAGATATGCCTGGCGCTGAGAATCTTGAGGTCGGTAATCAGGTATACCTTGCCAATTCCATGGGACAGCAGTTCCTTGTAAAGGTCATTGAAAAAGATGACGAATCCATCACATTTGATGCAAACCATGAGATGGCCGGCAAAGAGCTCAACTTCAAGATAGAGCTTGTGTCAGTGGACTAATAGTAACGATACTTATGTTAGAAGGAACCTTTTCACACTTGACGTCAGTTCCGACGGTCTGTCCCACCCAATTGGACGGACAGTGTGATCCGATTATATAAGGAGGCGGGAATCGTGAACATTTACATAGACGAATCAGGTTCTATCAATAAATATGCCACAAACGATCAGTATTTCGTGGTGTCTATGATCCATGTCCTCGATCCCGTCGCCCTTGAGCGTGCTTACAAGAGATTTATTTCTTCCAACTATGAGATGCTTCTTGATCTGGACAGTGATAAGGTCGATGACATGACCGGCAAGATCACCAAGCACGGCGGGAGAATGTTCCGGGACGGCAAATTCCGTGAACTAAAAGGTGCACAGTTTGACAGAGACATGAAGCACATATTTGTGGATTACTTCTCCAGGAAGCATCACTTTGACGTGTACTATATCATGATGAAGAATGAAAATCTGCCGAACCGATTCTTCGACAACATCTCCAGGACATTCAACTTCTCCATCAAATCTGCCCTGCTCTACTTCATACAGAATGGATATCTTCCTGACGAGGACTGCTTTCTGCAGCTTGACGAGAGGAATGAGCGGGTAGAGAACAAATCATTCCTTGAAAATTACCTGAACACTGAGCTTTCACTGTCAGGTCAGGTCGCAGGTAATTTCTCAGTGAGCTACTTTGACTCGGCCTGCAACAAATTTGTGCAGATAGCGGATGTATTTTCTAATCTGTTCTATTCTCACTTGCAGACCGGACACTATACTGATGAGCTGGAGCTTATGAGGGAACTGGGGATACTTAAAGGAGTCTATGAATTGACATAAATTAATTGTCAAATTTTCTGTTCTTACAATATATTGATTTTTTCCAGTATAAATTGTTTTCTCATTATGTATATTGTTTTTTCATTTTGCATATGATATAATTACCACAGAAATTAAAGAAGATATTTCTATCAGCTCTATACACTAAGCTGACGAAAACCCCAGAGGTTGCACCCTCTGGGGTTTTCTCCGTCTTTTGGGCAAGGCGACGTATTCCCTGGGCTGATCACCACACTACTTATCTCTATCCAGCCACTTGCAAATATAGTAAGCCACTATACCTGCCACAATAGAAATAACCAAAGAAGATATGATATCTATCATGCTCTATCCCCCTTTCTGTGCCCATCTAGGGGTGGCAACTACAACAGTATATCATATCTCAATATATGTTTCGACATACTAAACCATAATTATTGAAATTAGGGCTAAAAGTCCGTGCATACACGGACTTTGGATCGTTGTTCACATAATCAAAAAGGGATTGAACCTTGCGACCCATATCGCGGTTTCAATCCCTTTTTTGAAATATTTAAAATACCAATTGCCTCCGAGCGATGCTCACACAGAACACTTACATAGATAAACGCACTATCGAAGGACTTACTGTTGGTACTTATATATTATCACATTTTGTCTCATAAAACAATGAGTCTGCGTTAAATTCATAAATTTTTTTGAGACATTTCCAAAACGCAATTACTCTTTTGTCTGCTCTCTTCTGCTCCGTCCATGTCCAAACGCCAGATAGCCTATGAAAAGAACAAACAATGCTGCAACTCCCATCCAGATACACAGCAGTTTTGGTCCCTTCGGGGCAAATGTATCATAGTATCCCTTGAAATAGATTACCACAATTATAAGCGGCAGCACGTATGACATGTATTTTCTGAGGTACTGCGGAAACGGCTTACCGATACCGTTGTCTGCCTCAGCGACAAAGTTTTCAAATCCCCATCCATTCTTTCTTGTACAGAACAGGACAAAAAGTAATGATCCGAGTGGGAGGATATTTCCCGATACGAGAAAATCTTCCAGATCCATGATATTTGTACCCGCTCCCATCGGAGTGATTCCTGAGAGCATATTGAATCCAAGCACAGCCGGCAGGGAGAGCACTGATATACCGATCAGATTTATAATAAGTGACTTCTTTCTCTTCCATCCAAACATATCTATACTTATCGATATGATATTCTCAAACACCGCGATAACCGTGGAAAGCGCCGCAAATGACATGAATATGAAGAACAGAATTCCCCACACTCTGCCTCCCGGCATGTGGTTGAACACATTCGGCAGGGTCATAAACAGAAGTGATGGTCCCTTGTCCGGGCTGATCCCGTACGCAAAGCATGCTGGCAATATGATGACTCCGGCCATGAGTGCCACAAATGTATCAAGGTACATAACACTCTTCGCCTCGCCAGACAATTTTCTCTCCTTGCCTATATAACTTCCAAATATCTCCATGGATCCCATACCTACACTGAGTGTAAAGAACGCCTGGGTCATGGCGTCAAATAATACATTGCCCCAGCCTCTGGCATTTGCACGCTCGATACTTGGAACAAGATAGAACTTAAGTCCTTCTTCGTTGCCCGAGAGCATGAGCGAATTCACTGCCATGACTATCATCAGAACTATAAGTGCAAGCATCATGATCTTTGTCACTCTCTCCACTCCGTTCTGAAGTCCCAGTGAACATATACCTATGCAGCACACGATGACCGCAAGTGTGATTGCGACCATAAGTCCCGGTGATGCAAGCATCCCTGTAAATTTGCCTTCTATTGCTTCTACTGACCCACCATGAAGCTGTCCTGATCCCATGACGTACACATAGTATACCATCCAGCCCGCTACCATAGTATAGAACATCATCAGCAGATAGTTGCCGGCATAGGCATACCAGCTGAATTTATGCCAGTTGCCGCCCTTCGGCGCAAGCTCCTTAAGCGCTGAACCAACGCTCTTGCCACTCCCTCTGCCTATCGCAAACTCACAGGTAAGGATAGGATATCCCAGAAGCAGCAGACACAGCAGATATATCACGATAAATATCGCTCCGCCATTCTGCCCGCATATATACGGGAACTTCCATACATTTCCAAGACCAATAGCACATCCCGCCGATACGAGGATGAACCCCAGTCTGGAGGCGAACTTTTCTCTGTCGCCGTTGTTACTTTCTTTACTCATACAATCTTCTTTTGCAGATGTCTGTAAAAATGGCACCTGCCTCCTTCTATTATATATTATCAGGATTATCAGGCTGGCACTATGTGTCGATTTTCAAAACCTGATACGCCCTTTGTCTGTGTCAAACATCTACTTCAAGCCATTACATTATGTATTTTCCATCTCTGCTGACACATACCTTGTGATTGTAACATATATCATTGCATTTGTGTGTTTAAACTTTTACAGTTTAAAGCAAATTTTATCACATATTTGAACCAGATAAAATACAGATATTTTTATGTTTGCTGTGCGTTTTCAACAAGTATTTTTTCCTGCAAAATAAATCTATTAATTTACATATAAAGGATTACATTTTTCCATATTATATTTTATTATAATGAGTAGAATGTTCTTAATACTAATAAGATCGTTCTCCGTATTTTGAGGCAGATTTCTGTGTGGGTTTGCAGTACCTTATACCTTAAACCACCAGCGCATAGCTGCAAGTGCGCTGCTCATATTATGGAGGAACGAATAGTAACGCATGCGCCGCGCGAAGTGCATTTATATGCGCATGCTGCATTTTTATAAGGAGGACATTTATTATGGCTACATGGCTTAAAGATGCAATTTTTTATGAGATATACCCACAGAGTTTCTACGATACCAACGGCGACGGTATCGGTGATTTCAACGGAATCACTGCAAAGCTTGACTATATCAAGTCTCTTGGATGCAACGCTATCTGGATGAATCCTTGCTTTGATTCACCATTTTCCGATGCAGGCTACGATGTAAGGGATTACAAGAAGGTTGCCGAGAGATACGGAACAATGGAGGACATAGAGAACCTCTTCGCTGAGGCTCACAAGAGGGACATGCACATTCTCCTCGACCTGGTTCCAGGCCACACCTCAGAGAAACATGCATGGTTTACCGAGAGCAAAAAAGCTGAGCCAAATGAATACTCAGATAGATATATGTGGACTGATGGATGGCTCTGTGGCGGTGCAGGTCTCAACTACATCGCAGGAGAATCACCAAGAAACGGTGCCTACATCGTCAACTTCTTCAAGTGCCAGCCGGCTCTCAACTATGGAGTGCTTAATCCAACAGAAAAGTGGCACAAGAGCATGTACGATCCTGCATGTATCGCAACCAGGGAGGCTATGAAGGACGTATGCCGCTTCTGGCTCGACAAGGGCTGTGACGGCTTCCGTGTAGATATGGCAGATTCACTTGTAAAGCATGATGATGCGAACAAGAGCGGAACAGTTGCCGTATGGCAGGACATTCTCGGCGATATACACGCTGAGTACCCTGAGTCAGCATTTGTATCTGAGTGGGGAAAAGCTGAACAGTCAATCAAGGCCGGCTTCGACATGGACTTCTATCTCGACTGGATGGGCAACGGATATAACTCTCTGGTAAGAGATTACGAAGCTCACCTGAATGCATTTGCATCTCTTCCAGAGTCACTTGACGACAGCACGGAAAACAACAGCTTCTTCAAGGCTGACAGCAAGGGAACCTGCGACCACTTCATTGATGAATACATGGGAAGATACGAGCAGATAAAGGACAAGGGTGCTATAGCCCTCATCACAGGAAATCACGACACTACACGTATCAGCTACGGACTCTCTGAGGATGAGTTAAAGCTTGCCTACGCATTCTTCCTGACAATGCCCGGCAATCCATTCATCTACTACGGCGATGAGATCGCCATGAGCTTCAGAAGCATGGCAAGCAAGGAGGGGGGATTCACCAGAACCGGCTCAAGAACTCCTATGCAGTGGACAAGCGGTGACAACATGGGCTTCTAATCAGCGCCTGCCGACAAGCTCTATCTGCCGGTTGATCCTGCAGAAAATGCCGCAAATGTTGAGGCTTCCGAGGCAGATCAGAACTCCCTGCTCAATACAGTGAAGACCCTCACTTCTCTCAGACATTCACAGGCCGATCTGCTGGACAAGAGCAACCTTGAGATCATCAGCAGAAAGCCACTTGTATATAAGAGAGGGAATCTACTCCTTGCAGTGAACCCTAAGAATACGGACACCCAGTCAAGGAAGCTTGCTGAGCTGACTGGTGACGCAAAGGTTATCTATTCTATAGCAATAAACGGCACACAGCCAGGTATCGCTGACGGAGTTATCACTCTTCCGGCACAGAGCTTTGTTGTGATAAGCTGCTAATTTGGAGCAATATATAACAACTCAATAACCATATAAAAAGGTCATCACATAATATTGCAATCATCCATACGGATTTCATTCCAAATGTGGATTGCTCATATTATGCGATGGCCTCTTTTTATCTTCTTCCCTGTGGTCATCTCCCCAAACTTGTGGTAATATTTAATGGATTATATGCTCATGTGCCACGACAGAATAAGTGCACATGACATACAGGATTATAAAGGAGAACAAGATTATGAACATGCAGGAAGCTACAAGCATCATGAAGGCTGACAGCTACAAAATGGCTGCACTTTCAGAAGATACAAGAAACAATATACTAGTACATGTAAAGGACGCACTCATCGCACATAAGGATGAGATATTTGCGGCAAATGCAAAGGACATGGCTGCTGCCGAGGAGAACGGGATCGCAGCATCAGTCAAGAAGAGACTGAAGTTCGACGAGCACAAGCTCGCTGACGTGACAAATGGAATCGATGAGCTCATAAAGCTCCCTGACCCGGTTGGACAGATCCAGCTCAAGAGAGAGCTTGACGAGGGGCTGGTCCTTCAGAGAGTCTCCTGCCCTATCGGTGTCATCGGAATCATATTCGAGGCAAGACCGGATGCGCTGGTCCAGATATCATCATTGTGCATCAAGAGCGGCAACTGCGCAGTACTCAAGGGTGGCAAGGAAACTGCCAACACCAACAAGGCTCTCTTCGATGTGATCTACGGCACAGCCGTTGCAAACGGAGCACCAGAGGGCTGCATGCTCCAGGCAAGCCAGCACAACGAGATCGATGAGCTTCTGTCATGCAACAAGTCCGTTGACCTGCTCATACCTAGAGGCTCAAATGCATTTGTGCAGTATATAATGAACAACACCAAGATTCCTGTCATGGGACACGCAGACGGAATCTGCCACACATACATAGACAAGGATGCAGATATAGAGAAGGCTATCCCTATCATCATAGATGCAAAAACACAGTACACCGCTGCCTGCAACGCAACGGAGACACTTCTCATCCACAGGGATGTGGCAAAAGAAATGCTTCCGGTCATGGCAAAAGCACTTAAGAAACACGGTGTAAAGCTCCGCGGAACCGCCGAGGCAGCGGAGATCATCAAACGGGCATACACAGCTGACGGTCAGGCCAATGGTTCACATACGAATGCCGCAACTGACAGCCAGAACGTTTTTGAGATCATGGGAGACGACGATTTCAATACCGAGTATCTTGACCTGGTGCTCTCAGTCAAGATCGTGAACGATGTGCAGGAGGCGATCTCACACATCAACCACTTTGGTTCACATCACACTGACTGTATCGTGACTGAGAATAACGAGACCGCCGCCCTCTTCATGCAGCTTGTCGATTCGGCCGGAGTATACCAGAACTGCTCCACAAGATTTGCCGATGGATTCAGATACGGATTTGGCGCAGAGGTCGGAATCAGCACAAGCAAGATCCATGCAAGAGGCCCTGTAGGACTTGAGGGACTTGTAACCTACAAATACAAGCTTTACGGACATGGACAGATAGTTGATGACTACGCAACCGGAAAGAAGCAGTTCCATTTCAAAGACCTGTAGAATAATAAACGATCATCAGCGGGGACTCTCTCATGTACATCAGTCCTCGCTGATGCATTTACTATATAAATAGGAATTACATAAAAATGAAAACAATACTGAAAATATTCAAAAACGACCTGATCGGTATCAAAAAAAGTATACTCACAATAGTTCTCGCCGTTGGACTGTGCATACTGCCTGCGCTGTATGCATGGTTCAACATATTTGCAAACTGGGATCCATATGCCAATACCGGCAATATCAATATCGCCGTCGTCAACCTGGACAAGGGCTACACAGATGCGGACGGCAACGAGATGAACATGGGCCAATCAGTGGTCGATAAGCTGAAAAGCCAGACCAGTATCGGCTGGGTATTTCCGGAATCTGAAAAGTCCGCCATCGGCGGTGTGAAATCAGGCACCTACTATGCCGCCGTCGTCATTGATGAGGATTTCTCCTACAACATGTTCAATGCCCTGACGGACAACTTCGTAAATCCAAGCTTCACCTACTATGAAAATGAGAAGAAAAATGCCGTGGCACCTAAGATAACCGACACTGCAGTCTCAACGCTCAAGACAAGCATCAACGAGACCTACGTCAAGGCGATATCGCAGAAGCTTATCACTGCCATTGACGACTCCGACACAGATCTGTCGAAGGATCTCAAGGGAACGGATTTCATCACAGCACTCAAGACCGTCGATGACAATCTCGCCGGATACCAGAAAACCATAGATTCCATAATCAAGGCAAATAACAAACTCAAGACCAGCACAAAGCTCAAGGACGCAACTGACAAGAGCAGCAAGCTTCTGTCCGATGCGGGTTCCGCCATTGATTCAAGCATGTCCGATATAGACTCAGTGGGCTCAACCTACTACACTGTCAGGAATTCTCTTCAGGATCAGATTGACAGCATCGCGCAGGACATACAGAATCTGAAAAGCTCTGCAAAACTTATCCATATGAAGGATGATGCAGAGAACATATCTGCCGATCTTGAGAATATCAAGGCAGATGCAGACAAACTTCAGCAAAAGATCGATGCAGTCGACGAATATATCAAATCTCTTGACATAAGCAACACGAATGAGGTTTCAGATGCACTCAACAAGCTTGACAAGCTGAAAACAGAGGTTAAGAAGATTTCCTCTCTCACCGCCGACACCATCGATAGTCTGGATATATCTGCGATCACAAATGCAGAAAATGCCGTATCAGATAAGCTCGACCAGATCATCGACTCTGTCTCAGACATAGATGACACATTTACCAGCCAGGTCATTCCTGACATGGACAACATTATCCTGAACATCAAAAATGCACTGAAAAACGCTCAGGATCTGTTAAATACCCTGAATTCTACCATCAGCAGTGCAAGCTCTGTATTTGACAATTATAAGGTGACTATTGCATCAATGAACACCAGTCTCACAGACCTCTCCGATCTCATAAGTGGTATACGTGACAAGATCCAGACCGCCACAGACGAGATCAACAAGGCCGCCGACAGCGAGGTGACCGACATGATCATCGCCTTCCTCAACGGAGACTCAGAGGCGCTGGCGTCATTCCTGTCAAAGCCTGTTGCTGTCGAGGAACATTACTACTACAGCATTGCCAACTACGGCTCGTCCATGGCACCATTTTACTCAGTGCTTGCCATCTGGGTCGGAATGACAATTCTCGTCTCCCTCATGAAGGTGCATGTGAAGGATGCGGACTATCTGAAGGATACCAGACCACACCAGTTGTTCTTTGGAAGATACCTTATTTTCTTCCTGTTGTCTCAGCTTCAGGTTCTGGTCATAGTGCTTGGAGATCTGTTCCTGCTGAAGATACAGTGTCTGCACCCATTTGCATTCTGGGCAACTGCGGCACTCGCAGGGCTGACATTTTCAATATTGATATATTCACTCACCATATCATTTGGCGACATAGGCAAGGCCCTCGCTGTTGTGATCATGGTGCTGCAGATAGCGGGGAGCGGTGGAACCTACCCTATAGAGGCTCTTCCGAACTTCTTCAGACAGGTGTACATATTCTTCCCATTCCCATATGCGATAAATGCAATGCGTGAATGTATTGGCGGAATGTATCACGCAGACCTGTTCAAATATCTGCTTGAATTGTCAATTTTCATTGTGGTTGCACTGGTCATAGGACTTATAATCAGAAAACCATTTATCCATATCATGCACTTCATCGAGAAACGTATGGAAGATACGGATATGATGTAATGCAAATAAGGAGGAACACCCATGAACGAAGATACAAATTCAAATACAACCAGCACCGAGCCATCTGACATAAAGTCCCAGGTGCTTGCATTCAGAGACAATGCCCATGCAGCAAATGTAAAAAAGCTGAAGGCGGGTATTAAGTGTATATTCACTGTTCCCGCATGCTTCCTTATCCTGCTCTTTCTGACCGGCAGCTCCAAGATCATATTTCTTGTTCTGTGGATCGCCAGCCTGTTCATAATCGCGGCGTATCTGATACATGTGGAATACTCGGATTACAAGGTACAGGAGATGGTTAACTCGCTTCAGGATACGGAAGATAATATTGACGGTCTCATCGACATCAACAGCATATATACAAAAGTCGCTGCACCGAAGAAGAAGCTGGACGACATAATAACAAATGTAAAAACAGACATTCAGACACAGATCACCGCCGTGCAGGACAAGGTGGCTGAGATGGCTGAGGCTGTGCAGAATGATCAGAGTGTGTCTGTGCAGTCTGATGAGCAAAACGAGACAGTTCAGACAGATGAACATGGCGACTCGGTTCAGACGGATGAACATGGCGACTCGGTTCAGACGGATGAACAGGATGAAGCCACAGAAAACACAGAAGCTGACAAGGAGGAATTATCATGAAAAACATTTGGCGTGTATACATATCTGATCTGCGCAGAATCACCACAAATGTTGTCGCACTGTCCATAGTCATGGGTCTGTGCATAATCCCTTCCCTGTATGCGTGGTTCAACATCCTGTCAAACTGGGATCCGTATGGAGAGTCCGCCACCTCACTCATGAAGATCTCCGTCTACTCTGAGGATGAGGGAATCGAGATGAGCGGAATAAATCTGACCATCGGAGACATGGTGATCGAAAGTCTTGAAAACAACAACACTATCGACTGGACATTTGCCGATAATAAAGATGAGGCACTTGAACTCATCGCCAGCGGGGAATGTTATGCCGGAATAATCATACCAAAGGACTTCACGGCGAACATGCTCAGCATACTAAATGGCAACATCGTCAATCCAAATATCGAATACTACGAGAACAGCAAGAAGAACGCCATTGCCACCAAGATAACCGGCAAGGTCAAGACGACCGTCCAAAACGAGATAAACACAAAGATCATAAGCACGCTGACCGAGGTATTTGCAAATGCCGGAGATTTCATTTCTGGAAATAACATAGACGGTTCAGACCTCGTTGCCGGTCTTGAGAGCAAACTGGAACAGATCTCATCCACGCTGGACAATTACGTCTATATGCTGAATACATTTTCACTGCTCACAGAGTCTGCATCAGATGCCATCGATACCACTCAGCTTCTGTTTCCAAGCATAGACAGCATGGCACAGAGCGGCTCAAGCAGTCTTGGAAATCTGAGTGACAGCGCAGGCATAAGCAGCGACGTTGCAGACACCTCGATATCACTGCTGAACACAGGTCTCGACATGATCTCTGACAGACTTACAGAGCTTGGTAAAACCGTGGACAGCCTCTCAAGAACCCACGATATCGGATCAGTGTCAATCGAAACTGACCTCAATGGTTCCCTTGGCACCAATGTTCTGGACACCATAAACCGATTGATAGAAGCCCAGTCACCTATAGTATCGGATGCCAAACTTCAGTTTGAAAATCTGAACGAAGACTTAGCAAAGCTTGTATCCGACACAAGCCTGTCGGACGAAGAATTTGCATCACTGAAAAAAGCGGTATCGTCCGACATAAAGAACTGTACAAATGACATTGCTTCAGTGAAGGATCTCATAAATAACGAACTTTCGCCTGAACTGAAATCTTCGTTAGAGAATATCCAGTCATCTCTGGCGCAGGCACAGACCGTGCTGGCAAATGTTCCGGGAAACTTCAACGATATCAGCAAGTCCCTGACCGAGTATCAGGACATTCTGAAGGACGGAACCTCAGACATCGCGGGAACGATCAAATGTCTGAAGGATCTCAAAGAAAGCATAGACAAGATCAAGGCCGACATACAGACGATCACGTCTAACAGCAGCTACCAGGATTTCATAAATGCCATCAAGGACAATCCACAGGTGCTAGTGAATTTCATCTCATCACCGGTACAGATGAACACAGTTGCTGTATACGAGATATCCAACTACGGATCAGCCATGGCACCATTCTACACGGTCCTGGCACTGTGGGTCGGTGCTCTCATACTTGTGGCACTCATACACGTTAAGGTCAAGGACAATGAAGAGCTTGAGGGCGTGAAGCCTTACCAGAAGTTCTTCGGAAGATATCTTAACTTCTTCGTCATCGGACAGGTCCAGACAATCATAACCGTTATGGGCGATCTGTTCTACGTGGGAATACAGTGCAAGCATCCGATAGCATTTGCACTGGCCGCCATAATGACGAGCTTTGTATTTACATTCCTGATCTACTCTCTCACCGTGGCATTTGGCAATATCGGTGAGGCCATCGCCGTGATCATCATGGTCATTCAGGTTGCGGGAGCAGGTGGAACCTTCCCTGTGGAAGTGCTCCCATCAGTGTACCAGTACCTGTACAAATTCATGCCGTTCTCATACTGCATGAACGCCCTCAGGGAATGTGTCGCCGGAATGTATCAGCACACCTACGGCAAATGTCTTGCCACCCTGCTGATATATGTTGCGATCTCAGCGGTCATCGGACTGCTGCTCGCCAAGCCTTGCGCAAAGCTTCTTGACAAGCTGGAGCACAGCAAGGAGAAATCCGGATTATTTATATAGTTAACGACTCAGGTAATTACTGTTTTTGCCTGTTGCAATTTACGCCCATCTGCACTGTATAATTTCACTGACAGGACTGTATCCGTATGAAGCTGTGGTTATGAGGATATAATATGTGATTGACAGCGTTATTTAACTCCACATTCGGGTGATATGTCAGCTCCCTAGGATTTTCTTATTTTGAGATAATTTGCTCGTCATTAGCACAAAAATATCTCTAAAATGATTATTTGCATGAAAAAAGGATAAAATTCCCTTGCTTTGTCCCAAATATCACTTTTCAGGACATTTGGCGAGAATTTTATCCTCTTTTCATATATAATTCAGCTAAAAGTTATATTATTTCTTACTTGAACAGATTGTCGTTCTCGAAGTAATCTATCTTCATCGCACGGCGCACATCTGCAAGTGTCTCTGCTGCCTTTGCTCTGGCAACCTCGCTGCCACTCTTTAAGATGTCATATACATCCTGTGGTCTCTTCTCCCACATCTGACGGCGCTCTCTGATAGGCGCAAGCTCAGCCTGAAGAACATTGTTCAGGAACTTCTTGACCTTTACATCACCGAGGCCACCTCTGGTGTAGTGCTCCTTGAGCTCATCCATACCACTGTAGTCTGGAAGGAACTCCTCAAAGTACTCTGGCTTGCTGAATGCATCAAGATATGTAAATACTGAATTGCCCTCGATCTGACCAGGATCCTCTACACGGATGTGGTTTGGATCTGTGTACATGGACATAACCTTCTTCTTGATATCTGCAGGATCCTCTGACAGGTAGATACAGTTTCCAAGTGACTTACTCATCTTGGCCTTACCATCTGTACCTGGAAGTCTGAGACATGCCTCATTGTCAGGAAGAACGATCTTCGGATCCACAAGAGTCTCTCCGTATACTGAATTGAACTTGTGAACGATCTCCTTACACTGCTCGATCATAGGCATCTGATCCTCTCCAACCGGAACCTCTGTAGCCTTAAACGCTGTTATGTCTGCAGCCTGGCTGATAGGATAACAGAAGAATCCAACAGGGATACTTGCCTCGAAGTTTCTCATCTTGATCTCTGCCTTAACGGTAGGATTTCTCTGGACTCTTGCCACTGTTACAAGGTTCATATAGTAGAATGTGAGCTCTGTGAGCTCTGGCACCATTGACTGGATGAATATAGTAGACTTCTCAGGATCTATGCCACAGGCAAGATAATCCAAAGCAACCTGCATAATATTCTGTCTGACCTTCTCAGGATGCTCTGCGTTGTCTGTAAGCGCCTGCGCATCAGCCACCATGATGTAAATCTCATCATACTTTCCTGAATTCTGAAGATCGACTCTTCTCTTAAGTGATCCTACATAATGTCCCACATGAAGACGGCCCGTAGGACGGTCGCCTGTTAATATTACCTGTTTCATAACCTTCTCCTTTATATTGTATCTTTTATACCTGTCATTTATATATCTTTTTATAATCAGTCAGCTTATTTTTTACCCACTGCCAGCCTCACCGATTACTCGGCCAGCAGCTTACTCAGCTCATACTGGAAGGAATCGATCTGATTGTTCTGTATATCAATTGCCTCTTTTATATCATAGTCTATAAGTATATCGTTCTTGATAGCTATCATACGATTTGCCTTGTTCTTCTTGAGTACATCAACGGCATACGCACCCATGAGTGAGCCATACATCCTGTCCTTTGCCGTTGGCTGTCCGCCTCTCTGTATATAGCCAAGCACCGATACCCTCGACTCTATACCAGTCTTATCAAGAATCATCTGTGCAAGCTCTGGAGCATCTGTAACACCCTCGGCCACAACCACCAGATAGCTGTTCCTTCCGTCAGCATGCTTTGCCTTTATCGTATCTATGATACTGTCATAGTCACCATCCCATTTTTCAGGAATTATGATGGCATCAGCTGATGTCGCCATGCCTGCCCAGAGCGCTATATAGCCTCTCTTTCGTCCCATGACCTCCACGACGCTGCATCGTCCGTGGGAAACCGATGAATCTCTTATCCTGTCAATGGCCTCCATGGCTGTATTCGCCGCTGTGTCAAATCCCAGCGTATACTCAGAACATGCAACATCTCTGTCTATTGTTCCAGGGATGCAGATGGTATTGATACCCTCATTCTGAAATGCTATGGCTCCACGGAGTGTTCCATCCCCACCGATGGCAACAAGCGCATCTATATCGTGATCTCTCAGATTCTTTGCCGCCTGCTCGCGGTATTCTTTCTGAAGGAATCTCTCGCTTCTGCTGGTGAAAAGTATCGTTCCACCCTGATTGTTTATGTTTCTGACGTCAGCCAGGCCGAGCGGCTGTGTCTCCCAGTCAATAAGTCCCTCGTAACCACGCATCACACCGACTATCTCTATTCCACGATTGATGGCTGATACAACCACAGCCCTCACAGCTGAATTCATGCCCGGAGCATCTCCTCCGCTGGTCAGAACCGCTATCTTTCGTATGTCACTCATTTGTATGTCCTCTAATTATTTTTATACTGAAGCTCCTGCTTCTTGGCAGTAACCCTTGTATCCTTCTCAACTGAGTTGGTGATAAATGTATTACCACCCACAACAACATTATCCTCGATGATAGTCTCGCCTCCAAGGATGGACGCGCCTGAATAGATGGTCACGTTGTCACCGATGGTTGGATGTCTCTTGGCCCCCTTGAGCTTCTGACCTCCCTGTGTAGAGAGTCCTCCAAGTGTCACGCCCTGATATATCTTCACATGCTCGCCGATAATAGTCGTCTCGCCGATAACGATTCCCGTACCATGGTCAATGAAGAAATACTTTCCTATGGTGGCGCCCGGATGAATATCTATTCCGGTCACGCTGTGGGCGTGCTCAGTCATGATCCTTGGTATCATCGGCACATCCAGCAGACAAAGCTCATGTGCCATACGGTATACAGATATGGCATACAGACCAGGGTATGAAAGTATGACCTCATCCTTGCTGCCCGCAGCAGGATCTCCGTCAAATGCCGCCTGGATATCAGTCTCAAGATAGTCTCTTATCTGAGGTATCTTATCCATGAATTCATATGTTATATCCATCGCCTTATCCTCAAGCTCAGCATCTGTGAGCTCAGGAAACTTTTTGCAATACCTGAGAACTATCATGATCTGTTTCTTCAGATGGAATATTACATCCTCTATGATAACAGACATGTTATTCTTCAGGCTGTATATCTTATACAGCTTGTCGCTGTAATAACCCGGATACAGAATCTTCATGAGTTTGTCGATCACATCGATAATGGCTGTCTTATCTGGCTCGTTACACAGATCCGTCTTGTTGATGGCTCTGTCATCGCCGAAATCATCCAGTATCCTCTGCACGATTCCCTCAATTCTCTGTTTATCTGATCTATCCATTACTTCTTCAGATCCTTTCTAATAATATCTCCCAATATCACCTGCCCAGACAAAATCTGCCGCGATGATATCTTCATATTATAATATGTGCTTAAGTCGATAAACACACAGCTATTCTAACAAATTATGCACGTTCATTCAATAGTGGGATTCTGCGTACAAATTATCCACAATCCGGTTGCAGAGATTACTGCTAAAAACAATCAACCAAAAATGATTATCTACATTATGCGCAGCATAATCATATAACTCGCAGTTCCCAGCAGGATACTCAGAAGCGTATTGTGCCTCCATTTGTATGTCCCGCCTGTCACCAGAACGCCAACGAGACTTGGTATCCCAGTTGCCACCGGAGCCACCACCGCCCCCTTCAGACAGTACACTATGAGCACCGCCATGATGGTCGCCGGAAGCACCTTCCCAAGCTTTACCAGCATCTCAGGCATCTGCCTTTTTCCATTAAATATGACAAATGGAAGTGCCCTCAGTGCAAATGTTACAACTGCCGACACCGCAATTCCTATCAATATATATTTCGTATTCATGTTATTTCCCTGTTCTTCCTACACTTCTTAAATCGTACTGTTTCAATTTTATCTGAGACTTATTTGCGTCTCGTATTCCACACCACAAGCACCGCTGACGCTATGATCAGTGACGGCAAAAGAAAATACTGCGGTCCAACTACCAGCAGACACACTGCCGCTATCACAATTCCTGCAATCGCCGGGATATGGCTCTCCGCCTTCTCCCACTGATCGATAAATATGATGACAAACAGTGCCGTCATGCAGAAATCAATCCCCGTCATATCAAACGGAATAATCTGACCCAGGATCCCCCCGGCAACCGCACCAACCATCCAGTAACACCTCGACAAAAAAGCCACCCAGAACATGATACTCTGATTCTCTTTACCGGTATCCGGCAGGGTACAGTTCACGGCGTAGGTCTCATCCGTCATTGTATGTATCATATATAACTTCCGCTTTCCCATGTGGTTGAACTCATCCACAAATGTCAGCGCATAGAAACTCTGCCTGCTGTTCATCAGAAATGCGGTGAGCGCCATGGTGAGTATGGAGGCTCCGCTTGAAAGCAGCGTCACAAGCACAAACTGGTACGCTCCTGTGTACACCGTCAGGCTGACCAGCAGTGAATAATACCATTTGAATCCGGCATTCTCCATCATGATCCCATATGCCATGCTGACGAACAAATAGCTGCACATGATTGGGATTGATTTGATGAATGCCTTTCTGAATATATTTCCCACGATTTTTCCTCCAACAAAACAATCGTGGTTATCCTAGTGTTTTTATAGGATAACCACAACTATTCTAACATACTAAATGTTTGATGGGCAATAGCTCAATTTGTAGCTCAAATTCTCCGTTTTGTATACTTTTCTAAAGCTTTCATTAACTCTCTTTCAAGTCCCTTGAATTCCAAGCCGCTCTCATGTATTCTCAGTGACATATATCTTTTATAAAACTGTAATCCTAATAGGGAAATTGACATTTCTTTTGTATATGTTATAATCATAGTCAATCGGAGGCTCCTGCCGTTAAGTGGAATACGAAAAGCGTTAGTTCTACCGAGGTGGAACTACAATTATTGGCTATGTGCATTATGCGCATAGCCTTTTTTATTTATTAGTAAGCCCCTACATCCAAATTTTTCATTTAAAGAGGAATATATGACAAAAAATCGTTTACATCTATATCGAATAGATATGAAATACATACGAGAACTACATAAAGTTTGTGATCATATACCATCTGTAAGCCCTCAATTAGGCAAAGATAACAGGCACTTTATTGGCATCATTGTTATGGTTAATAGTAGAATGTATGCCATTCCGATAACAAGACATGACGGCAAGCCTCAGAAAAGGAAAACACTACATAACAACGCTGGTTATACAAAAGTCATTACCGAAACCGGACGTTTTGTAAGCGGAATAAATTTTATTGATATGATTCCTGTTACGGTGGTGGGGCTGGCCTTCTTGACCAGCTGGCCGTCCTTGTAGTTCTTACCATGGTAGACTTCCTTGCCATTGACGAGCAGGTAGTCGGGAATATCTCTGCCAACTGCGTTGATCATGATTCGTTTCTCCTTTCTCACAGCTCGCCGTGGTAAACACCGCAGGCCTTGGCCAGTGCGATGATCCGCTTGGCATCCTCAAAGAACGGGATAAAGGTAGCGAATCCAGAAAAGCTTCAATTGATCACTTCACGTCAATCCATTACAGAACCAGCGAATCTCTGTTCTCGTGACTTGAAAAAGAAAAAATTCGCTCAATTGACTCATTTCGCCAATCCATATCCGGCCATGGCAAACGTTAGCAAACAAAAGATCAAGTATAAACGTGCGGATGGTTTGGATCTAACAGCGACCGTATACCTCCCTGCCGGATATGATAAAGCGAAGGACGGTCCATTACCTGTCTTAATGTGGGCCTATCCGAGAGAATATAAAAGCAAGGCCGAGGCTTCTCAGGTACGAGGTTCTCAATACATGTTTACGAATATCAACTATGGTTCTCCCGTCTATTGGGTTTTACGTGGATTCTTAATAATGGAAAATGTCGAGATGCCGATCGTTAGTACCAGTGAGGGAGCGGAGCCGAACGATGATTTCATTGAGCAATTGACAATGAACGCCGAGGCGGCCGTAAAAGTTATTTCCGAGATGGGTGTAGGTGATCCGAATCGTGTAGCCGTAGGAGGACATTCCTATGGAGCTTTCATGACAGCGAATCTATTAACACATACCAAGCTGTTCAAAGCCGGCATCGCACGTAGCGGGGCTTACAACC
>OGYE01000537.1_pt1 | contig 24521 bp, 29 predicted proteins | sample 1576471 | NCBI WGS metagenome assembly OGYE01 (sample SAMEA3541532, study PRJEB24748) | human gut metagenome | biome: human gut; feature: human-associated habitat; material: faeces | place: China | collected 2012
TTCCGGTTCAAAGAACTGTCGGCAATACTGTGTTTGCAGGCACTGTTGTCGAGGACCTTGCCTATGAAACATGGTGTGACAGTACCGGGATGGAGAGCACGCCGCTGGCTGATCTGAAAAAACAGGTTGCAACCAAAAAATTCCGTGGAAGTCTGTATTCCAAAATACTGGATGCGGATTCGGCATATGACAGTATCTGGACATATGGAGATACGAAGCAGGAGACATACGGAAGTGACTGCAGTCTGACAATTGATGAAAAGAAACAGACGGACAGCTGTTACGATACAGCGCAGCTGAGTCAAAAGGATAAATATAAATACTTTTTTGGAGATAATTACGGAACGGTACAGATTGTATCAGACCATGCCAGACATCAGGATCGCAATCTGCTCGTCATCAAGGATTCGTTTGCAAACACCTTTGTGCCGTTTGCAACAGAAAACTATGGACAGATTACCATGATTGACTTACGGCATTATAATGGAAATGTAGAGGAATATATGAAAGAACATAAGATTACAGATGTACTCGTTCTCTATAATATTACAAATTTTATTTCAGACCGGAATCTGTATAAACTGGTCGGAAGAATTTAAAATGGAAAAGAGGTAAGATAAATGGTTTATAAGAGAGTAAGTAAAATAATCTTTGCTGCCATACTTGCCGTAACGGTGTTTTCAGGTTGCGGGAACAGGCATCTTTTAGCCACAGCTTTAGATGATACTCCAACTCCTGGATTAAGTGCTAAATTACTACCTTTAAGAAGTGTCCAGTTGCCATTCACAATTCGAGCTTTTGCAGAAACAACTTTGCCTTCCTTTTTACTATTTCTCGAATAAACATAAATTCCATCTGGAATAATTTTACTGCGCCCATTATCTGTAGCTTCATCAAATATTTCTTCCTTTGATTCTGTTTTAGGGAAAATAACTTCACCATCAAAGGAAGATAACAGTTGAATTGCTAAATTCACATCTAAAGCAAACATTTCTGTGTCTCCCACTCTACTCTTCTGAAAAATAGAGTGAAGCATAGTTTCTTTTTCATTATAGTCCTCAACTTCTATCGCAAATGAACGCTTTAGACCTGTAATATTACAATAACCATTATGTTCAAGATGATACATTCTGCTTTCAAATCCATCTGAATTTGTCTTTCCAATCTTTATAAGTCCTGGCACCACAGATGTCATAATATATATAATACCTTTTGCCAAATTCTTTTCCTCCCATTGCGGTTTAAAATCGTAGATTATATATAAATTGCAATCGGGATAATCATTACAACAGGAGCTTCTATCGTGGTTGTAATGCCACCTTCTCCAACAAGCTGGCTAAGAGATGGGTCATTAAATAAATCCTTGAATTCTTTCATCTTATCTAATTGCAATTTAGAAAAAACAGTATTTCTCAATAAGCTTATCTCCCCTGAATCCTTACAAATTTGCACTATTTTACCTAAAATCTTATAGTTACCATCTGTAATTTCAGTCATACTATTATTTAAGAAATAGTTTTCATCTGTAGGCAGAATAACTTTTAAATCAGGCGTTTCACAAATAATATCTTTTTTGCCGTCTGCTTGTAAGCCATTAATCAATCCTTCTATTTGAGAATTGAACTTAGCATCAGACATTAATTTGTCCTTTTTGCTCTGATTCCCCTTGGGTTTATCAGAAAACAGATTAGCTAGTATCATCATCTCTTTCAATGCAGCCAACATATCAATTAATGGATTTGTTTTCAAATTCCCTTGAATTTCTACAAAGTCACCAATCTCGTACTTATTAACATCCCTTTTAATCAATTTTGCATCCTCAAGGTCTGATTTAAGTTTTTGAAACAAAGATACTGTTGTATGCGTCTTTTCTTCGGTAATCGTTTCTCCACTGTTATTACCAGATTTCAGCTTTCCCTTAATTCCGACATTAAACAAGGCAAAGTGATTTCCTGTACCAATATTGGCTTCTGCATCCTCTTCTCTGTTCTTATTTCTAGATGTCTGAATATTTTTTACTTCCGAAAATCCATCTTCAATGGTTGCTAGCATATCAAAAACAATTTTCGTGTTAAGATATATTGGTATCGTTAATTTGTTTTTATCAATTTTTTCTCCCAACTCTATCCCTCCTCGCAAAGTTTGGTTTGATTCTGGTTGTTTTAACGCAATTATCTATACTTTCTTGTATTGATAACCAGTATCTTTTCCACTCATTAATCTTCGTTTCACACATTTTTAGTACCAATCCAGTACCATTGCTATATTGTCATTATTGTGTGTAGTTCCAATGGCTTGTAGGTTTGTTTACTATTCAGAGAATAATCATCTGATAGTTTGCAAGTCCACCTATGGAAATTATAATCTCCGGACGATGTTCCTGCAACTAGAAATTTTGAGGTACTAATGGATAGCATCATTCTTTTCCATATCATTCATCAATTTATCAAAGTCACTTTCATATAGTGAATCCTGTATAACTCTGTATTTCTCAAACTCACTTTCTGCAAATTCCTTTGCAATAGCTGCTGTTACTTTTCCTTTATCCTGAAGTACATCCGCATCATTAAATCTAAGAAATGCGTCAAGCTTTGTTTTCCAATCTTCCATAGTCATAGGAATATGTCTTCGTGCCTGTCTTGTTGCATAATCAAGATACATTGTCACAATCTCATTTAATTCTGCAAGTTCTTCTTTTTCCAAGTAGTTTTTTGCAATTGACACATCTGTTTTTACTATTTTACCATCAGGCGCATTTTTCCATGATTTAAGTCCCATATGTTCCTTATTATGATCAGCTCTTGCCACTATCACTTCTGCCGCTGTATTACCATGAACTGCATAATGCATCTTATTCTGAACTGTTGCCTGTTCTGAATTAATGCGATAGCCCACAGCAATAATTGCAGCTAATGAATAGAACTTATAATTGTATGTTTTTCCATTATCAGCAACTTGTGCAAAATTTGCACAAGTTGAATTTTCATCTAATTCGCCCTCTTTAAAAATGTTGCTAAGATGTTTTGTAACCACACTTCTATCTACATCAAAAAGCTGTGAAATTGCCTTCTGAGTAAGCCATACATCGCCATTCTGAACCCTGACTTCTATTCCGTCTTCTCCTGCATCTCGAGTAAAAACTAGAAAATCCACAGTGCTATTTCTTATCTGTAATTCTTTGCTCATAAAAGCATTCCTTTCTCTAGATTCTATCAATACATCTCTATAAAACATTTCCCACTGTTTCTTTCAAATATCAAGAAGGGAATTTCTGCTTTTGCCAGCATACTATTATTAACTGGAACATATTCATAATTTTCAATATCTGGTATACACTTTATAACTCTCTTTTTATCTATACCATATAGATTATTTTCACTGCTGTTCCATAAAGCCTTAATCTTCAAAACGACACATTTTGTTCGAACAGTCACCTTATATTTTTCAAGTCTGCCTTTTTCTATCTCCTTTGATTTGTCGCCATAAGAAATAGTAATATATCTGGAGTTGGATTTTATAATGCGAACATCTCCATTACTTACTGCCTCTTTAGGGAATCCCAAATCTTCAAAAAAACTATCATAATCTGTAATGCATTCTGGGAGTTCCATTTTGACTGCATAACTACTATTTATAATATTCTGTATATCCTTATCATCAGCCCTGAACATATAAATATTCCATCCCGTGCTATCGCCATCATCATCTAATATTGGAATAGAACCATAAGGATTAAACATATGTAAATTAGACAAATCATCTTTTGTTGGCTTTTTAAATTTGACTATTTCAAACGTTATGCTCATAAATGTTCTCCTTTTCCGTCGCTTTTTTCGTCACTTTTTTAGCGACGAATTATTTTATACACCTTGCTTTTCGTCATTGCAAACTAACTTCTTATGCCCAAACAATTGTTTTAACAATTCTTTTGCGCTAATGGTTAGAACTGCGATTAGTATCTATGTACCGGGTAAAATCAATTACCTTTGCAGGCTTTCTCTTAGTAGCAATCCCTAGTCGTTCCATGTCTAATTTAAAAAGTTCGTTCGGATATCCATACGCATCAAATCCCTCTGGCTGGCAGATATCTCTGTTCAGATACTCACTAAGTTCCCATTGATACTTTGCTTCTTTCTCCAGCTTCTTACCAAAATACTGTGCATCCATTACCATTCTGTTAATACCACCAACCGATTTCCTACCATGAGTTTTTGTTACAGTTGTATCGCCTGATATTTTAAAATACTGCCCTATCTGATCCTCGGAATATCCCATTTCCTGCATCACGCCATGAATCACACTGCGAATATACATTGTATAATAATTCCAGTTTCTTGGTTCAATATCTGTCATTGCTATTGTATAACGATTATTGGCATTCACAATAAACAAGACATTTCTTCCTTTTATTTTGTCAAATGTGTGTCCCAGCAGAACACAAGTGAAGCACCTTTGCTTTCTTCAATCTTTGTTGTTTTTAGTCGATCTTGAACTGCTTCTGTTGCACCAATCTCCATATGTATCACCTGCTCATCTCAAGTATTCTTTTTACTTCATTCTGTAATTCATCACTAAAGTCTGATAAATCATCATATGTAATTACTTTCAGTCTAATTAGACGAACAATATCCCATATTGCCTCTGATTTACTCATCTCCATGATAACACCCGGATGGCGCTTATCTTCTTTTATCCGTTTTTCAAGTTCCCAGAATTTCTCTGATGCAGGCTTTTTATCATCATTCAGAAAATTTGCATACTCTTTAACAAGACCTTCCATATAATTTTCCTGCCAGCCTGATAATCTTTCTCGAAATAATTTCCAATCCTTTTTGCTTATGTCCATGATTTTGAACCTCCTCAGTCTCATGTTAGTCTCAACAAACAATTTCAAAAATGAGACTGACTTGAGACTACTACTTTATAATTCACCTGTAAATCCGGGTTTTATCACATTTTGCTATAGCATAGAGTCTCACTTAGTCTCAAATCTCGTGAGACTTCGTTGAGACTAACTTTGAAATATTCGTTTTTCAGAAAGCTCTTTAAGCGTCTCTCACGCTTTAGAAAGCTTCTTCTTAGAATATTCTGATTTTAGTCACTTGACTTTTCTCAAAATTTCTATGACATTTTCTATGACATTTCTACGGCATTTTCTATGACATTCCCCATCTTCATTATAAGAGTTACTTAAACCAAATTTGTGCCTTTAACCAATTCAGTTTTTATCTTCTCCTGACTTCCACACATAGAGCTTTTACATTCAGGAATACTCTATATCTCATTTTTATTCTATGAATACATACTTTCCCTTTCCTTTACCATTTACCACTTTAACAACTTTCATGTCTCTAAGTTTTGTCATTACTGCTCTTGCTGTGGATGGTGAGCAATCAAGAATTTCTTTTATTTCTTTTGTTCCAAAAATCTGATTTTTCTCTATTTCATCATACACCTTAAGAATATTTGCTTTCGAAGGTTCATTATATTTTTGTTGCTCAATCGCCGACTTTATCCTATCAACCGCCGATTTTTTATCGTCAATCGCCGACTTTTCTTCTCCAATCGCCGGCTTTTGGTAATCAATCAACGACTTATTGACTGCAACAGCTAATTTTTTTAATGAATCAGCGGTTTTCTCAACAATAGTCTTTCCAACTTTTGAATTATAAATAACCGCCTGCAATATAAACGCATTTGTATGATAAACTGGATCTTTTAGTCCCACCTGCTCCAATTCATTACACATACGATTAACACCTTCGCCAAATTCTTTTACAAATTTATAGTTCTTTAGAAACTCTGCAATCTTAGGATTTCTGGAAAAATGTGTGAAACGTATATTGTCTGTCCTTACAAGTCCCGGAAGTTTTCCCGGGCTTTCAACTACTATATGGTCATCAAACATTTTTATCTGAATATCTGTACCGGTAATACTGTAAGCACGATGAGTAACCGCACTTACAATCAATTCCTGTCTGACGAACTTAGGATATTCCTCATCTGTAACAAATGTTCCATCTGATCCAAGATACGTTTTTTCTTTTACCTGCGTGTCCAAATATGCAATTGCCTCATTTATCATGTTAAGCAGTGTTCCTTAAAAGATAACATCCTTAATTACATTCATCTCTGTTCCAAATTTTTCTTCTGTTCCCTCATAACGTATAAAACGAATCCTTGCACGAGGAAAGAAATTTTGCGGATTCTTTCCAAATAGCAAAATTGCAGCGGTACTGATTTGAACCTCGCCATCTTTTTCTTTTATAAAACCTCTGTTTTCTTTAAGATATTCCAAAGGACTTTTCCCGTAATCAATCTTATTTGTATATTCTTTTACAAAGTCCATATCTATATCATCTATTGTAGCATCGGGTACCGCTTTATCTTCAAAATAACGTTCTCCTTTGTCATAATTAAGCTGAAGGCATTCTTCAAAAGTCTGCAATTTAGATTTATCACCTACTCTTAAGAATACATCATCTGCCTGATTGGCATGTACCTGTGGACTTGCGTCAATATGCATTACAAGTACATGATTATCTCGTCCCTTTTCATCGACACATGGAACTTTTTCTATTCCAACTTTAATAGTCGGATTACAAAAATCAAATGGCACTCTTAGAAGTTCATTTAACTTCTTGGTTTCAAAATCAATGCCTTCAATTCTTTTTGTCTTATCGGTTATACCTATTGCAATATCTCCACCATCCGCATTAGCAAATGCAACAATCGGTATTGCTAAATCCTTTGTAAACGCTCCAACCCAAGTACCTTGACTTTTAAAAGACCGCTAACCACGGTCTTTTTGTTTTCTGATATATCTGGCAGCTTTGGTGACCATGGAAGAAGATCTTCCAAAAATGAGCGGTCTGTATCGTCCATATATGCCGGTATCTGGGTCAGCAGATATTCAAAGTACTCATAAGGCTTTAAGTTATTAGCTTTAGCTGTCTCTGCTATGCTGTATATTATTGCTGAAGATGTAGCTCCATTGATTGTATCTATCATTTCCCAGTTCTTCTTGCCTATGCAGAAGCCTCTTATTGCACGTTCCGATGCATTGTTATCCATTGGGACTTCACCATCTTCAAGAAATACCCTAAGATATTTTTCCTGATTGAGTGCATGGGGTGTTTACTCTTTTGTATTGGCGCCATCAGAAACAGTCATATAGCGTGAATTTGATTTTATAATATGAACATCTTTATTATGTATTGACTCTTTAGAAAATTCCAAATCTTCACAGAAACTATCATAATCCACAATAAATTCCGGGAGTTTGGTTTCAACTGCATACCGACTATTAATGATATTCTTTATAGATTCATCATCAGATCTGAACATATATATATTCCATCCAGTAACATCCTCTTCTTCGTCTAATACCGGATATGAACTATAAGGGTCAAATACCTGTATATTTAATAATTCCTTTTTTGTATATTTTTTCAATTTAACAATTTCAAATGTTATGCTTAAGAATGGTCGCCTCCCTTATTCTCAATTATTATACAAGTCTTTCGGCTACTATAAAATAAAAATATGCTTTCTGGTACTATACTTGTTTTCTATGTTATAGTTGAAATCAATCCCATTGTTGTCGACATGACCTTAGATACAAATCTTCTCACTAATGCATGTTTATACTCCTATTATTGGGATTATAAATTACACATTTTTCTTTATCCTAAATCTTTTAATATCTCCTACAACATTTTCTACCGATTCAAGCCAATCTCCTTGTATGGCACGAATAATATTATTTACTGCATGCCCTTTAATATAATACATACGTACATTTTGTTTAAATCTATCTAGCCCAACTTCTTGCTTTGCGACTTCAAATATTCTATTAAATAAAATCCCTGCCCTAGTAACCCCTCTATCAGAATCTTCATCCAATTCAATAACCATTTTATTTTGAAATTCTATTTTCCCTCTGTCTTTACTTTTATTTACTTCGACGAGAACTAACATCGGATTGTATGTATACTCAATACACATCTTTGTTTCCATTTCTTCAATAAAATCATCGAATAAAAATTTATCAAAATAATATGCTGTTTGATTCCTTCTAATAATGAACATTGGTAAATCACCCATACAAATCCATTTTTCGTAAGCATTAGGATGGTATCTTTTTTCTATACTTACAGTGCTATTTGATATTCTCTCACAATATCCTGGAACAAAAAAATCTATATATTTCCCCGATTCCTTATCAAATTTATCCATATAGTTAATTATATAATCTCTCGCAGCTGTCTGATTCCCATCTGCTATTAATATACCAACTGTTATTGTCTTATAATCATATTTATCTAATATTTCCTGCGTAATTTGATCAAATGTCCTAACTGGATTCACTTTTAATCTCTCCTTACTATTATTTTCCCAAAACTCATAAAATATTTTTATTTAACATTTTCAAAAGAATAGTTTAAGCAATAAGTTCATTATCCTTAAGATATTCTATAAATCCTTCTATAATGCTATCCTTCCTCTCTACAATATCTTGTTCTGTATAATCATTTTTCTCATTTGATAATTTTAATAACTCATGCACTTTTGTTCCATGCTTCAGTTTTCCATTCGCAGATGTATACCCTTGATAATATTTGATTTTATCTGTAAATCTATAATCTGAAGCTCTGATATTAATATTTTTCTCCAAAAGCGCCTTATTACCCAAAGACTCTAAACTACTCTTTTCTTTTAAAGAGTTTTCATTTTCCTGTCGTTTCTTTGAATAAATATGTTCTATCTCTAAATTTGTATCCAATGCCATAAGTTCCTGATTTTGATCCGTATATGCCCACCAAGCAAGAATTGATTTGGTAATTGGTCTACCATTCGTAAACACATAACTGCTCATAATATTTTTTACAGTATCTTCTTCAAATTTATATCCTGAAAATGTAACCGGAAGATTATAAACAATATTTATCATCTCTGGATAAACCGGACTTCTTAACGCATTTACACCTGGTCTAATAAATGCATATCCAAATATGAAAGCTGTGATTTTATTTAAAAATCCAAAAAATTTTTCTTCGTTTAGCGAGCCATCAACATCCTTATACTGCATAAAATACACCGATACCAAATATGTCCACATACCATTCGGTGCATAATTCAAGACAAACAATTTTTTCAATACCCTATCAGAAAATTTCTCGTCCTGTACTGATACTTTTCTCCAAAATTCTGCCAAACATTCAAGGTTATCTAAAGTATCATTATTCTTCAAAATTGCATAAGAATCTTTCTCATAAAATTTTCTGAGTGCCTCTGTTGTAGTATTTTTTATTCCTTGCTTTGCTCTTTCAAAATACATATATCTCGTAAAAAGCTCATCCATGGGTGAGCCTGAAGGTGCAGCAAAAATGTCGTCACAGACTGCCTCTAAATCTTTCCACCGTCTGATAAACTCATCCTTTTTCCCAAGACTGCTATAATGTTTGTAAAACTGTGCCTTGAAAATATCTGTATCAGATAGTGGTTTTCCTCTATCATTCAATGTTGAGAATATACGAAGTGCTGTGTCCTGTGATTCTGCTTCGATTGGTAATAGAATGCAGTTGTTTAATATTCTCGTTGGAAGATAGGCAAAATATGCTGGATATTCCTGCAAAAACTCATTAATCTTCTCTTGAAAGAATCTATATGTACGAGCATATTTGCTCTTTTGTGAGCCATCCACAATTCCTGTTTTCAAAATAGTCAAAAATTCTTCCTTGTCATCATCAGTTGATACCTCTGAATCAATTTTTAGCCTATTCTTATCTGGTTGTCCAAATTCATTTGTCTTCCAAATACAAGTTGAAATATCTTCACTCGTTTTTATCGCATATGGATCCTTCATATTTCCAAATTTAGAATAGAACGCTCTAAGTAATAACATCAATGTTGTCAGCCTCTGCTGTCCATCAATAATTTCCAGTTTTCCATTATCATTCTTAAAAGTTACAATCGGTCCTAAAAAATACTCATCGTTATCACTATCAAATTTCGTATAGTCATTTTCCGGGAATGCAAATATAAATATATCATCCCACAATGTTTGACATTCCGGTTCCTCCCATGCATAGGGTCTTTGATAATCTGGGATTAAAAAATCCGCTCTTTTATTTGAAAACAATTCTTTTATTGTTTGTTGATCTATGTTTAATTTTGACATTTCAAATCCTCCTACTCTTGCATGATCCTAATAATGTAATATTGTTATTCTCATTATTTATTGCCTAATTGAGTACTTACATATCCCTTATTAGTGTATTACCTCTATTAAATCTCTAACTTTTTCCGACTGTATCAACATCCTCATCTTCTCATCCCCACCTTCAACCTCTGGCTTACCACACCTAAGATTATCCGTATGCTCTGACACACAACAATCTTTATACCAACACTCACCAATAAGAACACCCTTAACAGACCACTTCTCATTTTGCGTAAATTCACCTAACAATGACTTCATCACACGCTCTGTAGAGTATCTCTTAAATCCTGCTATGTACTGTAATGTTTTCTCATCATCAATCCTTGATAAATCGATTCTGTGATTCTCAACTGCCCCCAAAACCTTCTCACGGATTTTTATTTTATCTGTCTTTCTGGTGCCTGTCCATTCTACCAGCTTGTCAAATGCAAGAATCAGGTACTCAAAACAAATCATATCCAGAATCACAATCCTTCCATCTGACTTATCTGTTATTGACTTCAACATACGATACTTGTTGCGAATGTCCTGATTATCAACCACATAATCAAATGCAATATAGTATTTATTATCCTCTTTAATATTCAAGTCTAATACTGCATCCAATAATCCCTGATTGCTCCCTTTACTCTCAACGGCAAGCTCATTGTCAAAGAAAAGTTGATTAACTAATTTCCAGAAGTGAAGCCCAGCACCGGCATCCTCTGTCCATAAATATCTCATATCACAATTCCTCTTCCAGTGTTATCCTGTTATTATCAAACTTCAGCACCTTAAAGCTCTTATCAGATACATTGAGTCCGTCACAATTTCGTAGAAAAAGCATATACTGATTAGACAACTCAAAATTAATGAATCTCCTGACATCATCATTAATCAGACAATCTGCATTATCTATAACAATAAAACTATCTCTACACTGTTTGATTGTTTCTAAAAAATTATCTGATTTGTAGTTAAACAGCTTGATTGCTTTGTATTCGTCTGTCAACCTTATATCTTCAAGCATTTCATAAAGTACTGTTTTTCCGGTACCGCTATCTCCACCAACAAGAGTAATCCTGTCATCAAATGTCAAATCATATGAAAATGGAGCTGCCTTAAATGTTATATTCTTATAAATCATTTGCTTCTCTCCTTGCATACTCCTTACTCCACCAGGCATTATATCCTCTGCTACCGGTAACTATATCAGAATCATTAAATCTGATTTTGGCATCATCCGGAATATCAAAAAGCGTTGGTCTTGACATATAAATCTTAATATTATCCATAGTAAAAATTATTTTAAGAACATTCGGTCCACATTCCTCAACATTTACCACCTTATCAGGATGCTTTACAATATTAAGCAATGTCTTGCAGCCAGATGACAAATTTCGGATCGTACCTAAGCCATATTTTGTTTCTATATGCTTGTCTGGTGTCAGCTTCGCCTCATCCACTTGTTGAATCAAATCAATTTCTTTTTGCGACATTTCTTCATTTCCTGTATTCAGGTTGAAGTACAAGTCATTGTAAAAAATCCAGTCTTTTGAATCTTTCCGCTCCGTATATATATCTATCATTCAATGTTCTCCTTCTGCAATATATGTTTAGCATCTGATTTTCCATATCTTACTTGGATAAGGCTTTGAATCAAATTTTCATATAGATATATTCCAGTATACCACACATAAATAAACGGCCCCAGAAGATCTCTTAAAATCTCCTGGAGCCTTCTTCATTTCCTATTGAAAAATAAATCCTTCTATATTTTATTTTTTAAAAAATTTATTCAAACTCAATAGTTCCCGGTGGCTTACTGGTCAAATCATAGAATACTCTATTGACTCCCTTTACCTCATTTATAATTCTGCTCATCACTGTCTGAAGTACCTCAAACGGTATCTCGGCTGCTTCAGCTGTCATGAAGTCCACGGTGCGGACTGCACGGACTGCAACGGCATAATCATATGTTCTCTCATCACCCATGACACCTACTGAACGCATGTTGGTAAGGGCTGCAAAGTACTGGTTTGGCATCCATGATGGTTCCTCGCCGCTTGCCTCTTTGTACTCTTTTGCTGCCTTTTCCACTTCGCTTCTGTAAATCCAGTCTGCATCCTGGACAATGCGTACCTTTTCGGCTGTGACTTCGCCGATGATACGGATTCCAAGGCCTGGGCCTGGGAATGGCTGACGGAATACGAGATAGTCAGGTAATCCAAGCTCCAGTCCGACCTTGCGGACCTCGTCCTTGAAGAGGTTTCTGAGTGGCTCCACGATATCCTTGAAATCGACATGCTCCGGGAGACCTCCTACGTTGTGGTGTGATTTGATGACTGCAGATTCTCCGCCGAGTCCACTCTCCACTACGTCCGGATAGATGGTTCCCTGCGCAAGGAAGTCAACCTTTCCGATTTTCTTAGCTTCTTCCTCGAATACACGGATGAATTCCTCACCGATGATTTTACGCTTGCGCTCAGGCTCTGTGACGCCTGCAAGCTTGCTGTAGTAGCGCTCCTGTGCGTTGACGCGGACAAAGTTGATGTCGAATGAACCGCCTTTGCCGAATACGCCCTCTACCTCATCGCCCTCGTTCTTGCGGAGAAGTCCGTGGTCTACGAATACGCATGTGAGCTGCTTGCCGATTGCCTTGGCAAGGAGTGCTGCGAGCACTGATGAGTCTACTCCACCCGAAAGTGCAAGAAGCACTTTACCATCACCGACCTGCTCTCTGATTTCTTCGATTGTATTTTTGACGAATGAATCCATCTTCCATGTGCCTGCACATCCACATACGCCACGGACGAAATTGTAAATCATCTGTGTTCCGTTCTTGGTGTGAAGTACCTCCGGATGGAACTGTACTGCATATAATTTCTTCTCAACATTCTGTGTTGCGGCTATTGGACAGTCTGCAGTGTGCGCAACTACCTCAAAGCCCGGTGCTGCTTCTGCAATTCTGTCGAAATGACTCATCCAGCATACTGATTCTGATGGCAGATCCTTGAACATCACGCCGTTTGCAGAATATGTGATTTCTGTCTTTCCATACTCTCCAACCTCAGGTGTGATTACCTTTCCGCCTAATTTATGCATCATAAGCTGTGCACCGTAGCAGATGCCAAGCACCGGTATTCCCAGCTCAAACAGCTCTTTCCGGTATGATGGTGAATCCTCTTCATAACAGCTGTTTGGACCTCCTGTAAGGATGATGCCCTTTGGATTCATTTCTTTGATTTTCTCAATGTCTATTTTGTATGAGTAAATCTCACAGTACACGTTGCATTCGCGGACACGGCGCGCAACAAGCTGATTGTACTGACCACCAAAGTCTATGACTATGACCTTTTCCTGATCCATGTTTTCCTCCTAAACGTTTATTCGCCATGCTGCTGACTCATTGATTACATAAAAGCAACATGTTTTCTTATGTCATTATAGATTACGGAGTGCTTATCTGCAAGCGATTTTGTTAAATTTCTGTTTTGATTTTATGTGCAATTACGTTATAATGAATTATAAACACTTTTATAGGCTGGGAGGTTTCATCATGAGTTTTAAAATAATCACTATAAGCCGCGAGTTTGGCAGTGGCGGTCGCTTTATCGGCGAGCAGATTGCTCAAAAATGCGGCATTGAGTTTTACGATAAAAAAATAATTGAGCATGTGGCAAAGGAGCTCGGTATCTCTGAACAGATTGTCGCAAACCAGGGCGAATATGCACCTGCCGGAAGTATTTTTTCATATGCATTTGTGGGGCGCGACATCACAGGAGTTTCTCTTTCCGACCAGATTTTCAATATCCAGCAGAAGCTCATCAAGGACATTGCGCAAAAAGAGCCATGCGTTATTGTGGGACGTTGCGCAGACTACATTCTTTCTGACAGGGATGATGTGCTGAATGTTTTTATAGAGGGAAATAAGCCTGAGAAGGCTGCAAGAATAAAAAAGCTCTACCATAAGAGCGATGACGAGGTCAAAAAGCTGCTAAAGGATGTCGATAAGAAGCGCTCTGTAAATTACCGCTACTTTACCGACAAGGAGTGGGGCAACAGGAAAAATTATGACCTGGTGCTAAACAGCTCTGTGCTTGGATACGATAAATGTATTGAGCTCATCGCATCCGCATACGCTTAATTCACTTAAGATACATCTTTCCTGCGGTTAAGAAACCGTTTTCTTATTTTATTACGAAAAACGTAAATAGAATTACAACCTGTGTGTAATATTAAAAATACTCCTGCATAAACTGTAACAACAGAATATGCAGGAGTATTTTTTGAAATCATATATTGAGACAAGGGCGGTGGAAATCGCCAACTACATAGTTGAAAACAATGCCACGGTGCGTCAGGCTGCAAGGCAGTTTGGCATCAGCAAATCCACTGTGCACAAGGATATCACGGATGCTGACAGGCTGCTTCGCATTGACCCGGAGCTTGCCGCAAAAGCGCGTCACATTCTCGATATCAACAAGTCCGAGCGCCATATCCGCGGCGGACTTGCCACCAGAGAGAAGTATCTGCATCTGCCTCATGTGCATGCCGGCTGAGTGCATGGATGCTTCTATCCCTGCATTGCCATGTGCACAGCTTTTCGCACATCTGAGGCTTTTCGCCAATTCAAGACCTGTGTCACATAATTCGGCAGCTCGTCATACAGCCGATTACCTCCGGATACTTTCATGTTCCGGATGATTCCGGTGTCACATGACTTGTGAGCACGCTGTACAGCCACTTGCCCTCATCGCTTAGATCATCATAGGTAAAGCCGCTTGTTTTATCGCAGGCAGATGTTAAAAGTGCTGATTTTTCGTCCTTATTGGACAGATTCCAGCACACATAGCTGATGCCGTAGCTGTCGAGCAGGCTGATCCAGCTGTTTGCAGAATCTATGTCCACCTGACCGTTTCCGTCGGCGCTGCAGATGCCAAACTCTGATACAAATATCGGCAGTCCGGCGTCTGCCGCCGATTTTAGCTTATTCTGCAAGTCCTCCTTGTGGGTTGCGGCATAGAAATGCAGTGTATACATGATATTATCATAGCCTGTGACAGGGTCCTTGACTGCCTCATCCACATTCTGGCTCCAGTTAGGTGTGCCTATCAGTATGACTGCATCCTTGTCGTAGCTTCTGATTGACGGAATGACCTCGCTGGCATAAAACTTCACATCTCCCCAGGTCGCACCTTTGCACGGCTCATTGCAAATCTCGTAAATCACGTTGTTGTAAGAGGCATACTGCTGTGCCATTTTGGCAAAAAATGTCTTTGCCACATCACTGTAGCGGTTTGGATTGCCATCGTTTAACACATGCCAGTCGATGATGACATACATGTCATTGTTGAACGCAAACTGCACGCCGTTTTGCACAAGTGTCTCAAGCTGCTGCCTGTCACCGTCTGTGCAATAGCCGCCGCTTTCGTAGGTGTACATGGCAAGCCTTACCACGTTTGCTCCAAAGCTTTTCAGCGTGGCGAAGCAATCATTGGTCACATACTGTGGATACCACGCAAGACCGTGTGTGCTGACTCCGCGAAGCTGCACCTCGTTGTTATTTTGATCAACGAGCTTGCTGCCCTCCACATGCAGCTTACCGTTTACTGACGGACAGGCAAGAACTGAGCTCTCCTGTCCGTTTTCTGTGGTGAGCTGCTCTGTGCCAGCCGCATTCTGATTTTCCGTACTGCCCTCTGTATTATTTTCTGTAGAGTTCACCGACTCAGTGGCCTTATCACCGGTCTGTGATTCTGTCTCTTTGCTGTCCTTGTTACCGCATCCTGTAAAAATCCCAAGCACCAGCACTGCAGCCAATACCAATGCTATATATTTCTTCATATTGTTATACTGTCTGACTGATTACTGAATGGATGTAACCTTGTAGTCCTCAGCCTCCACAGTCTCCTTTAATTTCTCATCGGAAATGTCAGAGCTTAATGTCACTACTGCAGTTCCGCTCTCATGGCTTACTACTGCCTCACTAACTGCATCAAGCGCCTCGAGTGCCTTCTTTACTCTTGCCTCGCAGTGGCCGCACATCATTCCTTCAATATTCATTGTCTTTGTCATTGATTTTTCCTCACTTTCATTTGGTTTATTTGTTTTGTTTTTTCTATCTGGTGTTGCTTTTCTGTCATGCTTAGGATCATACACCCTGCACAGATTCAGCCGCAGGGCATTGGTAACAACGCAGAAGCTCGACAGGCTCATCGCCGCCGCTCCAAACATCGGATTGAGCTTCCATCCTAATAAAGGATACCACAAACCGGCCGCAAGTGGAATACCTATTACATTATAGAAAAATGCCCAGAACAGATTTTCGTGTATATTTGTCAATGTAGCACGGCTTAACCGCACTGCTGTCGGTACATCTATCAGGCGGCTCTTCATCAGGACAACATCCGCTGCATCTATTGCCACATCACTTCCCGCGCCGATTGCAATTCCCATATCCGCACGTGTGAGCGCCGGTGCATCATTGATTCCGTCACCAACCATGGCTACCCTGCCCTGTTTTTTTAGCTTCCTTATGACAGCCTCCTTACCATCCGGAAGCACACCTGCGATGACTTCGTCCACTCCCGCCTGCTTTCCAATGGCATTGGCAGTCTGCTCGTTGTCACCGGTAAGCATAACAACTCTGATACCCATATTTTTAAGCTGTCTGACAGCTTCCGGACTGTCCTCCTTTATTGTATCTGCAACGGCTATGATACCGCAAAGCCTGTCATCAGCAGCAAAGAACAGAGGAGTTTTTCCTTCCTTTGAAAATTCGACAGCTTTCGCGCGCATATCATCTGACACTTCTACAAATTTGCTGACAAAAGCAAGATTTCCTGCTTTTATCATTTTGCCTGCAAGCGTTGCAGTCAGACCATTTCCTACAACAGCGCTAAAATCCGTCACCTCTGCAGCAGCGATTTCATCCGTTTTAGCGCGCTCCATAATGGCCTTTGCAAGCGGATGCTCGCTCTTGGCCTCGACTGATGCGGCTATTGCAAGAAGCTTCCTTGACCACAGTGCTTTATCTGTTGATGAATACGGGTTTGAAGCATCCGCCTTACGCCGGCACTCACCGGCATGCTTGCCGGTTCCCTCAAAAAATGTCTCATCCGGCACGATATCCGTCACCTTCGGCTCACCGCTTGTGATGGTGCCTGTCTTATCAAGCGCCACAATCTGTGTGCGGCCTGTTGCCTCAAGGCTTGCCGCTGTCTTGAAGAGTATACCGCTCTTTGCCCCTTTGCCGTTTCCTACCATTATCGCAACAGGAGTTGCCAGTCCGAGTGCACACGGGCAGCTTATCACGAGCACAGAAATACCTCTGGCAAGCGCAAAGCCCACGGTCTCACCGGCTATAAGCCATGCTATTATTGTAATGATTGCAATTGTAATAACCGCCGGCACAAATATTCCCGATACCCTGTCAGCGATTTTTGCAATAGGTGCCTTTGTCGCTGCGGCATCAGAAACCATCTGTATAATCTGTGAGAATGTGGTATCTTCGCCCACTCTGGTTGCGCGGCATTTTATAAAGCCTGACTGGTTCACTGTGGCAGCGCTTACTGCATCTTTCGGCTGCTTATCCACAGGGATGCTCTCTCCTGTGAGTGCCGATTCGTTGACAGCGGTTGTTCCATCTATTATTTCACCGTCCACAGGGATATTTTCCCCCGGTCTGACCACGAAAATATCGCCCTTTTTCACTGCATCCACAGAGATTTCCTGCTCCACGCCATCCCTTACAACGGTTGCGGTCTTTGGGGCAAGCTGCATCAGGCTCTTTAAAGCGTCTGTTGTTTTGCCCTTTGAGTGCGCTTCAAGCATTTTTCCGACAGTAATCAGTGCCAAAATCATGGCAGCCGACTCAAAATAAAACTCATGCATATATGACATGACCGCATCCATATCGCCATTCACCTGCGCAGCTGTCATGGCAAAAAGTGCATACACGCTGTATCCAAACGATGCCGCAGAGCCAAGCGCAACAAGCGTATCCATGTTGGGAGCGCCGTGAATCAAGCCCTTAAAGCCACTGATAAAAAACTTCTGGTTTATTACCATTACCGCCACTGTAAGCAGAAGCTGCAAAAGCCCCATAGCCACATGGTTTCCATTGAAAAACTCAGGCAACGGCCAGCCCCACATCATATGTCCCATGGAAAAATACATGAGGACAGCTAAGAATATGAGCGACGCTATAAGCCTGTTTACAAGCTTCGGTGTCTCCCTGTCTACAAGCGCATCCTGCGCTGCCTTTAGCTGCTCTAAGCTGTTATTCGCTTTGTCATTTTCTGATTCTGTTGCTGTGCCTTTGGGACTCGCTCCATAGCCCGCCTGCTCTACTGCCTCCACAATCTGCGCATCTGTCGCGCTTCCCTCGACTCCCATCGAGTTGGTCAAAAGGCTGACAGAGCAGCTCGTCACACCATCAACCTTAGAGACCGCCTTTTCCACTCTGGCAGAGCATGCCGCACAGCTCATTCCTGTAACTGTATATTGCTTCATACTGTCTGTATTTCCTTCTTTCTACTATTCGAATCTAACTATTCAGAAGCCTTTTCTAAAATCTCTCAATTCCTGTCACCTTGAAATCCAGTCTTTCGATGGCAAATGTGATTTCCTCATCGCCTAGCTCTCTGGTTGCCTCAACATGCGCCACGCCATGCTTTAAATCCACAGCTGCCGATACTCCGCTCATCTTCTGAAGTGAGCGTGTGACTGAGTTTTTGCAGTTCATGCAGTGCATTCCGTCTATGTGCACATCTGCTCTCGTGACTATCTCTCCTGTAAGCTGTACTGTGGCTTCCTCGTCCTCCTTCATGGCTCCACCGCCACAGCAGGCGCCCTCGCCCTTTGAATGCTTTATTGTCTCCTTTAAGCCCACAATTACCAGAGCGGCAATTATTGCTATTATTAATATTGTGATTAGTGTACTCATTTTTATACCTGCCCTCTTATAATACTACTTCATAAGCTTCTGCAGCGTGTTCAAAAGCTCATCTATTGTCTCATCCTTACCTGCTCTTATGTCATCTGCCACACACGTCTTTATATGATTGGCCAAAAGGACTTTATTGAAGCTGTTGAGCGCGGCATTTGCGGCCGCCACCTGTGTGATGATGTCAGGGCAGTAGCAATCCTCATCCAGCATACGCTTGATTCCACGGATCTGCCCCTCTATACGGCTAAGTCTGTTGATGAGATCCTTATATTCCTTCTCTGACCGCTCTTTTTTGCGGTTGCAGCAACAGCATTTGGTTTCTTTTTCTGCCATGGGTGCCTCCCTTCTTTCTTCATTCGTAACTGTTCAGTACCTTCACAGTTGCATTTGTTGCACATGTCTAACCATACCCCTTATGGGTATCCGTCTTCAAATGCATTATATACCCCTGCAGGGTATATTGCAAGGGCAGATTTCCTTATTGAGAAAAATTATCTTCTGCTCAGCCCATACTTTTATAATAAAAGCATGCAAGCTGTGTCCTGTCCCTCAGCTGCAGCTTTTCAAGTATGACACTGATATAGTTTCGTACGGTTCCCTCACTCAGATACAGCTCATCCTCTATTTCCTTGTTGTTTAGTCCTTCTGCAACCAGCTCTATGATTGAAAGCTCCTTGCCGCTTATATCATAGCTCTTCATTGCGTCAATGAACCGGGCCTGACCGGTGCCTGATGAAGCTTCACCATCAGCTCCGAACAGGTGTGGTATCCTGTCCATTATCTGTGTTCCAAACACTGTCTGTCCGTTGTTTACAGCTCTAAGTGCCGGGGCAATACTCTCAAATGCCTGTTTTAGTATATAGCCCTTCGCCCCCAGCGAGATTGCTTTTACTATGTATTCATCATCCGAAAATGTGGTCAGAAGAAGTATTTTGGCATCATGATATTTTCCGAGTATTTTTTCTGCTGCTTCAAGACCTGTCATGCCCTGCATCCTTATATCCATGAGCATCACATCGGGCATATGCTCCTCGTACAGCTTTACCGCCTGCTGCCCGCTGTCTCCAACCGCAGACACCTCTATGTCATCCTGTGCGCTCAGTATTGTATTCAGCGAAAGTGATACGAGATTATCATCATCTATTATTACTATTTTCATGTCCTGTTCCTTTCTTTTTCACGCCTTGATTTTATGATTAAAGGGTCAAAAGGTATCATCGATGCATGCTTGCATGCAATTCGATGTATACCTTAGTGCCCCGCACTACACCGAGAAAGTAGCAATTTGCTGCGGGGATGCAGCAAATTAGCGGATTTCGAGGTGGAGTCAGATTACGGGAATGCGTAGCATGTAGTAATCTGATTAATCATAAATGAGGGGCAAAATACCTTTTGACCCTCATATCATTTTTTTATATCCTCACTTCTTCATGAGCGTCACAAATATCATGAAACCATCGTCTGCCTTTATACGCATGGTTCCTCCTATCGCTGCAACACGCTCCTTTATATTTTTTATGCCTATTCCATCTCCTGTTTCTCCCGAAAGGCTTCTTTCGTCAGCCGATGTGCCGTTGTCCATTATCTCAAGCTGGTAAAAGGCGGGATGCTCTCTGACTATTATCCTGATTTCATCGCCGTTACTGTGCTTAACTGCGTTGTTTACCGCTTCCTTTGCAATTGCAATAAAAGCATACTTGGCATCTCTGGGCACATCATCCTCACAGTCGTATTCGAGTGAAAATGCAAATGTACTGTCTGTAGGCTTAAGCTTCGCAAGCGCCTGACGCAAATCGACCGATTCATCGTACAAATCATGAACGCTTTTTCTCATGCTGTCCATTGCCGTATCGAGTGTACTCTTCAGGTCTGCGATAGGCGCTTTAAGCTTTTCATCGGTATTTATCACACCGATTGCTCCCACCTGCAAAATAGAGCGCGTAATCATGTGACCCACGTTGTTGTGTATCTCTCTTGCAATACGGTTTCTCTCCTTTAGCGTGGCATTGTATATCTGCGCATTCTGCTTCTCGATAAGCTGGTGATTCATCTGCTCCATAAGCATATCGTGCTCCATGGACGCATCTCTCATGCTGTGCAGCTTCATCTGATACCCCAAAAGCAGCTCTGTGAAATACGAAAACATTACTGCAAAAGCCATGAGAAGTACAACCTCCAGGATATAAAAAATCCCGGGTGCTATATGTTTTATCTTTAAAATACAGTCCACCGATACAGCTATCCCCACTAAGGCTGCAGCCATCCTCGACACCGTGTATTTTCTCTTTCTGAATACCATCGCTGCATACGGCAGCATAAAAAATGATGGTGCCAAAAATACTCCGGACAGAATATAAACCGCCAGAATCAAATCCAAAGCCCGTGTTCACAGTCAAAGCCGATCCTGCCGTGCCTGGGAAGCTGGCCGGGCTGCTGCGGCCGGAGGCGCCGGAGGCCTGTATCCGGCTGAAGGAATATACGCGCGGCGGCGACCGTCACGTCACGAAGATACTCGGGCCGGGCATCGATGTCCGGGACGGATCCCGGAATCTGCCGTGTGTCGTCGGGGAGGTCTCCTTCATCGCCGCGGAAGGGATCTGTTGCAGATACGTGGGCAGTTTTGCCCTGTTGCCCGGGGAAGGGCGCCTGCACGTCGAGTGCTGCTGAGGAAAGGCCCGGACGGGCGTGCATGACGCGGGGAGCGCAGCATGCCGGTCCGGCCATCGTCACCGTTTTTCAAAAAAGGAATCCCCATGTCGTTCGCTGTCGATATCTCCCTGTGCCGTCACTGTGGCTGCTGCGCTTCCGGTTGCGTGTGCGGCCTGATCCGTTTGCCGGAGTCTGGTGTCCCGTATATCGAGCCGTCCCGTCAGGACAGCTGTGTCCATTGCGGCCACTGCATCGCCGTCTGTCCCGAGGGGGCCATCCGACTGGATGGCATGAGCGCGGGACAGCTGGAGGAGACGGGGGCCCCCCTGTCCGCCGTTGCGGCAGGCCGTTGGCTCAAGGCGCGGCGGGCCATCAGGAATTTCAGGCCGGAAGCCCCGGACAAGGCCCTGCTCCGCAGTGCCCTGGACGTGGCGGCCTATGCGCCGACGGCCCACAATGCCCGGGAAGTGGGCTACACCATCCTGCACGGGCGTCCCCAGGTAGAGGCCCTGTTGCGGGATACGGTGGAACTCATGGAAGCGCACGGCCTGTATGCCGGGCATACGCGGAACGTGCGCAACGGCAACGACACGCTTTTCCGCGGCGCGCCCTGCCTCATCCTCATCCACGCGCCGGAGCGCATCCTTTCCGAGACGGACTGTGCCACGGCGGCAGCTTATCTTGAACTCATCCTGCCTTCGCTGGGCCTGGGCTCCTGCTGGGCCGGGATGCTGCTGGAGGCCTGCGCCCACGGTTCGCCTGCGGGGCTGGATTTGCCGGAAGGGCACAAACTTTATGCGGCGCTCATGGTGGGGACGCCTGCGGTCTCGTACCGGCGCATCCCGTTCCGCAGTGCCCCTGTGTGCCTCTGGAAGTAGCGCCTTCAAAGCCCCGTTCCCGTCTTGCTCCATACGCCCGGCAAGGGCTGCGCGGGCGGGAGAAAGGCCGAAGCATACGAAAAGAGCTCCATCCGCAACAGGATGGAGCTCTTTTTTGCTCTAAAGGACACGGGGCCGCACGGCCGGACATCTCCGCATGCGTCACACGGAGAGGCTTTCGCCTTTTCCGGCACGGGGCCGTGACGGGCTTATTTCTGTTCCGTATCGGTCTCCGCCTTGCTCACCCAGTCCACTAGGCGGGCCATGCGGGCCAGGCTGTAATGGCCGGGCTCGGGCTGCTGGCCGATCTCCTGCAGGGTGCCGTTGAGGCGGTAGATGCGCCAGTCCCCGGCGGGCAGGGCGCCGTTGTCCATGGCGGTCTTCAGGCCGGCACGGGCTTCTTCGGGCGAGCAGAACAGGGGAAAGTCCTGTACGGCCGGGTCGAGGACGACCATGGAGCCGCCCGCGATGTCGATGATGTAATTGCCGGGAGCCACGGTGTAGACTTCCTGGCAGTCACGGTCGGGCGGCAGGGGGGCCGTACTGGGGCCTGTGGTGGCACAGCCGCCCAGCATCAGAAGGGACCCAAGCAGGGCGGGGGCAAGGATCACGGGGAAACGTTTCATGTCATTCTCCTGCCGGGCGTACCGGCATCAGATTCGCCCCCGGGCACGACAAAAGCGGGCAGGTGGCGTCATGACTGACTACACACCAAGCCCGCTTTTTTGTCAAAAGGTTCGTATGCCGAAGGGCGTGGGGAAGGCCGTTAGCGGGCCTGGCGGCTCATCTCCTGCAGACGGGCGATGCGTTCTTCCAGCGGCGGGTGCGTGCTGAACAGGTTGGCCATGCTGCCGCCGCCAAAGCCGAACAGCGGCGAGACGATGAACATCTGTTCGGTGCTGGGGTTGCCGTTCTGCATGGGGATCTGTCCGCTGGCCACGCCCAGCTTGTGCAGGGCACCGGCCAGGGCCAGGGGCTGGCCGCAGATGCGGGCGCCGGTCTCGTCGGCCAGGTACTCGCGCGAGCGGGAGATGGCCATCTGGATGATGCTGGCGGCGATGGGGGCCAGGATGGCCAGCAGGAACGCGGCGATGGGATTGGTGCCGCCTTCCTCGTCGTTGCTGCTGCCGAAGATGGCGGCGAACTGCATGAAGTTGGCGATGCTGACGATGACCGAGGCCAGCACGCCGGCGATGGTCTGGATCAGGATGTCGCGGTTGGCGATGTGGCCGATCTCGTGGGCGATGACGCCGCGCAGCTCCTCGGGGCTGAGGATGCGCATGATGCCGTCGGTGACGGCCACCACGCCGTGCTCGGGGTCGCGGCCGGTGGCGAAGGCGTTGGGCGCGTCTTCAGGGATGACACAGACGCGGGGCTTGGGGATGCCGGCGTTGGCGGAAAGCTCGGCCACCATGCGGTGCAACATGGGGGCTTCGTCTTCGGACAGTTCGCGGGCCTGGTACATGGAGAGCACGATCTTGTCCGAATACCAGTAGGAACCCACGTTCATGATCATGGCGATCACGAAGGCGATGATGATGCCGGTGCGGCCGCCCATGATGCCGCCCAGGCCGATGATGATGGCGGAAAGCAGGGCGAGAAGCAGCACGGTCTTGATCTGGCTGGTCATGGTATCTCCTTGATGTGCGAGGTAGGGATTCGCTCACTGTAGATAAGCATGCGTCAGCAAAGTGGCAAGAGGTGTAGAAAGGGAGCTTGGGGAAGGGCAATAGAAATAGCCAGAGAAATATATATCCCTGCGACAGAAAAGGAGAGGCGGGGCGCCGGTTATTTTTCAATTCCCCGTAATCTACCGTATTTGCAAGGAAAATCGTCA
>OGYE01000540.1_pt1 | contig 24492 bp, 19 predicted proteins | sample 1576471 | NCBI WGS metagenome assembly OGYE01 (sample SAMEA3541532, study PRJEB24748) | human gut metagenome | biome: human gut; feature: human-associated habitat; material: faeces | place: China | collected 2012
GCCTCTTTATCATAGACGGTCAAATCGAAGAAAAAGCAGCGGCGGGCAATGTAATAGTCGTGATTGTAAATGCAGTTTTCAAAAACATTGCTGGGATTTTCGGGATGGAAGCAGGGATTGTTTCTCGAGCAGGAGGCTCCGTCGAGAATGTAGGCAATGTATCTTGAGGAGCAGCGGTCGAAATATTTGTCCATAGCCCAAAGATAGGCGTCGCACTTGGCGCTGCCGCTGCCCATATCCACCGAGCCGTCTTTGCCGAAAAGACCCACAAGGCTCTGCTTTTCGGGCACTCCCAGCTCTTTTAATTTGAGATAGAGGCTGCCCTCGTTCTCATCGAATTTAACGGGCAAAAATCCGTCAAGACCGCACACCGTGGCGGCGACGTTTGCGGTGGCGGCAACATTTTCGTCCCACAGCACCATGCCGCACTCCTTGATAATATCTCCGAAAATTCCGAGATATTCGTCAAAGGTGTTTATGTCCTTAATCGCAAGACCGGAAAAGCTTCTGCCCTCGCCTGTGATGTAATCAAGCCAGAATTCGTCCACACCGTCGTTTGAAAGATAGACAAGTATGTTGCCGTTGGTCTCATAATCGCGGTTTATAAGGCCCTGAAGGCTGCAAATGAGGCGGGCGTCGTCCTTTTCGAAAAGATTTTCCATACCGTCAAAAAGGCAATGATTTATGCGGTAGAGGGTGTTCTTTTCAAGTCCCGTCACGGGAACGCCGAAGGACATATCGGGGGAGGTATCTTTTTTTATCATAAATATCTTCCTTTTTTTAAAAAGGGACCGTATCGGGTGATACGGCCCCTTTTGTAATTTGATTTACAGGTTCTTATGCGAGGTTACCCGAATAGAACTTGTCGAGCTGAGACTGGAGCTGACCCTTAACCTGATCGATAACGGTGGAAGGATTCTCACTCTTGGACAGAACGGAGGTGTCAACGCTGGAAGAAACGTTAGCGTCGATAGCGCCGGTTCTGTACTCGGGGGATGCGTTGTTTACAGCATACTTGTAAGCGGCAACCGAGTTCTTGTCAAAGCCGTTTCTCTGCATTTCCTCAGACTTGGCGTTGATGATCTTACCGTTAACGTTGGCAAGCTGGTTGAGGAAGGTAACGGAAACATTTGCGGTCGATTCCTTGTTCTTGGGAACGATGAAACCGTTTCCGTCATAAGCGCCCGAAATATAGTTGCTCTGGTCGGGTCCCTTGGGGAAGAGAACAAAGCCGAACTCGAAGGTAGCGCTCTTGGATATGTCGGGATAGTAGGTCAGGTTGGAGGCGAACATGGCGGCCTTACCGGCGATGAAGTCGTTAATGCTGGTGGTGATGTCGTTGTTGTATCTGTAGGACTTATCGGTCTGCTTAAGCTCTCTCATGAACTCAAGAGCCTTAACGCCGTTCTGGTTGCACATGGTGGCAACGATCTTACCGCTGGAATCTCTGGTAGCGGTACCGCCGGCCTCGGAGGTGATAGCCATACCGATGATATTGGTGTTGGAGGTTACGCCCGAAACGTCATTGGCCTCGTCGGTGCAGTTCTTGGCAATCTCTCTGAACTTGTCAAAGGTCCAGGAACCGTCCTTGTAAGCGGTTGCAACAACGTCTTTGCCGCCGTTGTACTGCTTAATGAGGTCCTTGTTGTAGATGATACCCATGGGAGTGGCACCCATTGCGGGGAAGGCAACGGCATATTTCTTGCCGCTGTAGGTGCAGGACTCGGTGAAGCCGTTGGTGTAGGCCTTGCCGAGGCTGTAGGAAGCGAGATCAAGTGCGCAGCCCTGCTTTGCAACGTTTCTCAGGCACTCAAGGGAGAGCTCGATAATGTCGGCGTTGCAGGTGCCGGCCATGACTTCGTTAACGATTTCGTTAGGATCGTTCTGATAGGTCTTATACTCAACCGAGCAGGAATATTTGCTCTTGATCTTTTCGATCTGAGTCTTGTAAACGCTGCCGATGGTGGAGTTTTCGGTGTATTTGCTGGCTTCCTTACTTCCCAGAACAAAGCTGTAGTTTGTCAGGGAGCTGGTTGTGCCGCCGTTATTGCTGTTGTTGGCGTTTTTACCGTTGCTTGCGCTGACACGGTTCTGTTTATCCTTGTTAAATTCCTCTTGGGAAACAACCTTGATGTCATAACTTGCAACCTCGGTGTCCTCTTCGCCCTCTTCGGTGGCCTTGAGGTAGACCTTAAGAATCATACCGTCTTCAATCTTGGCAGCGGGGTCGGTAACCTCGGTGGTTCCGTCGGCCGCAAAGATCTTGATGGCATATCCGTCAACAGGAACAACGTCCTGAAGGAATTTTTCAAGGGTGGTTCCTTCCACTACATCGAAATAGCTGTTGCCCTCTTCATCGGCAACAAGCTCAACCGAAGCGCCGTCTTCTTCTTTAACGGTGAAGTATTCCTCGCCGATAGCACCGACATCGGAAGTTACGACCGAATCGATAGACGAGGTATCATCTACGTTCTCCTTCTTCTTACAGGAAGCAAGAGTGAAGACGACCATGACTACGGCAAGCATAATGCTTATCAGTCTTGTAATATTTGCCTTCATAGAAGCATCTCCTTAAATAAATTTTGTATCTCAAAACCGGTTTTCCGGCAAAAGATCCTATATTGATTATATCACACCGCAGGGGAATAATCAACAGTTTTTTATCCGACGATACCGCTTTGTGAAACACCTTGCACAAAGAACTTTTGACCGAAGATGTAGACAATGACAAGCGGCAAAATCGAAAGCACGATACCGGTATCGATTATTGCGTTACGGAAAACGTTGGTAAAGGACGCAATGTTTACGCCGTAGGAACGAAGTCCGATGAGCGCATTGGTGATAACGGTATAATCGCTGTGCCCGAGGAAAAGCTGTGAATAATAGTTATCGGTCCACTGCCAAGAGAAGGCAAAGAGGATAATGGTAACCATCATGGGCACGGCGTTGGGGAGCATAAGACGGAAGAAAATTCCCATATGGCTGGAACCGTCGATCATTCCGGCTTCCTCTATCTCGGTGGGCAGTCCGCGGAAGAACTGACGCAGCATGTAGATGTAGAGGGAGTTTTTGAAGGCCACGGCAGTAGCCGACAGCAGAATGAAGGGCAGGACACCGTTGGAAATATCAATTCGTCCCACGCCGAAAAGGCTTGCAAGGCCGAGGGGATTCAAATGGGCAAAGTTCATGTAAAGAGAGGCCATTACCACCTGAGGCGGAATGAGCAGGACCATGATAACACAGCCGAAAACAAGTCCTCTGCCTTTAAATTTGAAACGGGCAAGTCCGTAAGCCGTCAAAGTGCAGCTTAAGGTTTGGAGAACCGCCGCAACAACGCTCAAGAAAGCGGTGCGCACAAGTGTCATCCAATAATCCATAATACCGATTGTGGTGATTACGGTATAAAGCGAAAAATGCTTTGGAATGTACTGCACGGTGCTGTCGCTCAGATCGTCATAGCTGAGGAACATGGTGCAGACCTTCTGAATAAACGGAAACAGAATCAGGAAAATAATTCCGATAAGTACAATGTGGCAGAGAATGTTGCCGCCGTGGTCGATATAAAACTTTTTGGTAAATATCGCCTTGGGCTTCTTTTTGTTTTCCGCCGCAATGTTAGCTTCTTTTACAGCTTCCATTCAATAACACCTCCTGATAAATTTCCGATTTTACTTGTTCTCATAGAATACGAAGTGGTTTACCACGCTTACCACCACCGCGATTATGACGCCGACGAACGCAAGATAAACAAATGCTCTTGCCGAAGCGTCCTCGTAAGCGCCGGCCGTGATCTTTCCGAAGATTTCCGACATAACGCTGTTGCTTGCGCTGGTGAAGCTGTCGACTATGGTGTAAACCATGTTAACAAGAATAAGAGGGCTTATCATGGGAATGGTGATTTTCCAAAAGCTTTCCCACCAGGTGGCGCCTTCAACGGTCGCCGACTCGTATATGGCGGGAGAGATGGACTGAAGTCCGGCGAGGAAGATGATAAGCTGAACACCGGAGTTGGTGACTATACTGTAAATGTTGTCGATTGCGCCCGAAACAAAGGATGTCAGCTGGGGACTTATGCTCAGAGAGTTGAGCAGCAGCTTGATGTCAACCTCGGTGAAAAGTCCTCCGGCGACGTTTCCGGCCTCCGACGCAAGAGCCGCAGCCGAAACAAGCGACATATTGTCGGCGGTTACGATAACGCCGGTGGAAATAACGACCGGAAGGAAGAGCATGGCGCGGTAAAATCCCTTACCGCCGATATTTCGGTTGAGCAGCGTGGCAATTATGAGCGAATAGATCAAAATGATCAGCACGTTCATAAGCATGTTACCCAGCGACTCGACTATACGGCGGATAAAGTAGGCGTCTCCGAAGATTGCCTCTTTATAGTGATACAGCCCGACGGGAGTAAACACATAGCTTACCTTATCCACATCGCTTATACTGAATCGGAAGGATTCCACAAGCGCCGGCAGGTAAATTAAAATCAGACCGATGAGGAAGGGCAAAATAAAGATATAACCCATGGCGTTTCTGCGCGCCGTCAAATCCATTCTGCTTCTTTTTCTTCTCGGTTTTGTTTTGAGCGCAGCCTCGCCGCCGTTTCCGACGACATTCGAGCTCGCGCTTTGAGCAACGTTTTTAAGCTTCATTTGAAATCCCTCCTTCCTTATTTACTCACCACGGCAAAGTTCATGGAACCGACGGTCACACCGTCAACCTGAACATCGCTGCCGCTGTAGTTAACGGCAATCTTTCTGCCGTTTTCGTATGTTGTGACATAAACTCCGTCGGACACACGCTCATGGCCGGTGATGACGCTGCTTTGAGTTCCGTCGAGAGCCTCAGAAACGCGTTTATAGTCCGAAATCGCGGTATCAAGCCATCTTTCATAGCTTGTGGAATAAAGGTCGGAGTAGTTGGTGTCTTTGACCATTTCGGGCTTGGCATAGTTCATGATGTATCTGATTCCCGCGCCGTATTCAACGGACTTGAGTATCAGCATATCGTAGTTGTCCGAAAGGTTCAGAGCCTCTCCGGTGTATGACACATATCCGTGGGTCACAATCTGCATGAAGGGAACGCTCTCTTCGGCAAAGTAAAGACCGCTGTTGTCCATGGCGATGTCCGTTACGTCGGTAACATAGGGAAGCGCATATGCGTTGCCCACATCGACCATGATCTTGTTGTTTTCAGAAACCTTTTCGAGAAGCTTAACGGTGTCGGTTCTCACCTGCTCGCGGTGAACCGTGTTGTCCTCAAAGTCGGAGAACATGGTGTCGCCGAGGGTGGAGAATGCAACGGCTCCGGTTTCGAGCTTCTGCATACGTTTCATAACGTCGTCGATTTTAGAAAGTATCGTCGAGCTCTTGTTAACGATTTGGGTGAAGGGAACGGCAATTTGCTTTTGAATTATATCGCTCGAACCGCCCGAGTAGGTCACAAGAGTGCCCTCCATGAATCTTGCGTGGGTGGAGGCGGCGCCGAGGGTACCGCTGTTCTTTTCAAGCACAAGCTCGGCATTGGGATAAAGAACGTCACCGTTGCCGCTCATATATTCGGCGAGGCTTGCAACGTCCTTTGCCTTGCCCACGGCAGAGCTTACATTTCCGACCTTGGAAAGCTCGTTTTCATATTTGTCGCCGTAGAGATTGTCGTATCTAACCGCGATGTTGTCTACTCCGCCGTCTCTGAGCAGATCATATATTTCCTTACACTGGTCGACGGTGGTGAGAGCGCGGGTTGCGTTGTAGGCATATCCGACGAAGGTTTCCTTACGGAGCACGGCGCCGTAGGTTTCGAAATAGAATTTGGTGGTGTCGTCGGAGATTTTGCTCTTTCCGGAGAAAATTCTGTCTCTGACCTTTTCGGCCATTCCGACATAGTTTGATTTGTCTCCCGTTAAGAAGCTGTAATCAATGGTAATGTCGTCGGCATAAGGCTTGGAGGCAAACTTCAGCAGGTTACTGAGGTTTGACATACCGTTGGAAAGATAGGTATCAAACTCGGCAAGCTGATATTCGGTGCCGATGTGAGCATAGGGGGTAACGTCAGAATAGGCGGGATCATATTCAATGGTTCCCTGTCCCGAGCCGTTATCCACATAAGCAACAAATGAATTGTCGCCGTTGGTCACACCGAAGGTGGGGAGCGCCGCCTGTTTCATGTTGCCGTTTATCGATTTGGTCCACTGGGTGTGGTCGGGACCGTAGAAGGGCAGCGAGACGGTGTTCTTGGTTTCGGTTTTGACATTGAAAAGCGAACCGCTTCCGTCGGGAACGAAAACATATCCGTCGCTTCCGTCGGCAATTGTGCCGAAATAGGGCAGCACCGAAATGGTGTAGAGGTGGAAGTTGTCGTCGTCATATTTGATTTGGTCGGCGGGAACGTTCACATGGAGTCCGTTGTCGTCGAGGGTGTATTCAACGGTTACGAAGAAGTTGGCCTCGGCGGGAGTTTCGGAATTATAACCGATCTTTTCGTACTCCTCCTCTACCCTTTCCACCGTCCATCCGATGGGACGGAGCGCCTCGCTGACGAATTTGGTTTTCATGGTCTTGGCGATGCTTTGGATAATGTAGAGGTTTTCGGATTTGATAAGAGGATACTGGCTGGCGATTGCCTGCTGCTGCTCCTTGTCGATTTGACTGTAATCGTTGAGAATGTAGAAATTCTCAAAACGGTTTCTCTGAGCCACAGGAAGCTTTTCGCAAATCTCGTTGAAGGTGTCCACCGTCAGCACGTCGGGAAGGAGGTAATAGTCGATGGTGGTACCGATTTTATATGCCACACGCACGCCGTTATCCATGGAATAAAGCGCAACGGTGGGAGAATATTCGCTGTTGTTGAGCAGCGCGTCCTTATAGCTTGTAAAGACCGTGCTCTTGTTGTTGGAGTCGTAATAGTTGAGAAGAATCTGGGAAAGATATTTTTCCTTTGTGGGCTCCACGGTGGTGGAGTTTTCAAAGTCGCTTTCGCTCAAATTACTTTTCCAAATGTATCCCGTGCTCTTTACCTTAACACATACAGTCAAAGTATCGGGGTCTATCATCAACTGATAATTGCTGTTGTCGGCAACAAGGTCATATCCTTCCACATCGGCCTGACCTCTCGAGGTGAATTTGGTACCCTCAAGATTATTAAGGTCGATGTCGAGAATGCTTTCCCCGTCGGACGAAGAGGACGTTGATGAAGACGATTCTGCGCCGCTCTCGCCGGTCGTATCGGTCGAGCTTCCGCAGCCGGTTATCGACAGTACGAGTGCAAGACAAAGAAGTATTACGCTCAAGTGCTTAAATCCGGTTTTCATAGCTTTCCATCCTTTTGCATAATTTTGTCTTATTTACTGTCGGCTACATTCTGTATGTCAGCTCGACGACTATACTGTCAATAAAGTTGTAAATTCTCTGATATGTCGTGATTATGAGCAGGGCGACGAAAACGATTATTGCCATTCCGACGCCGCTGAGCAGTATCGAACCGAGACTGCTTGCCACGGTGTAGCGGTGGGTGACGGTATTTCCGACAAAGAGAAGAATACCGGTCCAAATAACGCCGAGGGAGGAGAAGAAGCTGATGTACATGGACTCGTCGAGGATGAGTATGTGGGAAAGTCCGATGTTGAGGACGGTCATAAGCACCATGGGCATAAGCGCATATCCGGTGAACTTATAAATGTCCTTCATGCTTCCTTCGCCGTTTGCAAGGGTCGTAACGCTCCAGTTTGCAAGCACCCAAAGCAGCAGCGGCATAACAACCATTGCTATTTCCTTAATGGGCGAGATTTGGGTTCCGTAGCTGCCGTTGAAAAGGTAGTTGGTGAACAGCTTGGAGCAAATCTGAACAAGTGCAAGCAATCCGACAATGAGGGTTGCCGCCGGGGCGGTTCCTCGTTTTTCATGCTTAAGGTCCCAAAATCCGTCGAAGGGGTGGAGCATTATATAAAATTCATAGAGGAAGGAGTTTAAGAAGCCCTCTCGCTTGTCTGCATATTTTTCGTCGCGGTTACGTTTTCCGATCCAGCCGAACAGCTTGACAAGCAGGAACACGATGACCACAAAGACGAGGACTATCCACACAAGGTTATTTTCGATGATCTGATTTCGGTATTCGCCGAGAGCCACCGAATATCTCGTTACGTTGTTTGAATATTTAAAGTTTTTAACCGCGTCGACATAATCCTCGGTGCGGATCTGGGCATTTGCGATACCGTCGTAGGCGATGTCGAAGTTTGCGTTTTCGTTAAGAACCTGTTTCCAATACTGAACGCTTTCGTCATACTCAAATCTGCTGTAGCAGTCATAAGCCTCGTCGATAAGTGTTCCGTAGTTGGTTATGGAGAACACCGTGAAGCTGCTTCCCTTGGTGTCCGCGTCGAGAAGGATGAGATCCTCGCCCTTATAGGCAATCGACACCGGTGTGACGGAATTTCCGACCTGGTTGCCGGTTCCGCTGAAAGCGTAGAGCAGCTCGCCGTCCACCGAGTAGGTGAAGAGACGGTTCTTGCGGGTGTCCATTATGGTGTATCTTCCGCTCGGAGAAAGCGCAACGTCGGCAATGACCGAAACCTGTGCCTGACCGAGGGAATTGTATTTAAAGCTTATATCGCCCACGGTCGAATAATAACCGCTTCTGACAAGAACGTCGTTGCCGGTGGGGTTAAGACGCTTGACGGGAGAATACTTGGAGTCCTTTGTCCGCCCGTTTATGCAGGAGGAAATCTCGTCGGCGCTTATCGAGCTTGTGGTTGCATAAACAAAGCCCTTGTCATCGATTCGGATGTTGTTATACTCGGTGGGAACGAAGGAGGCCATCTGGCTCTGCTGTTCCTTGGAAAGCATGGTCTTCCAAATATAGTCGACCACGTTGTAGCTTACCTTCTGTGCTCCGACGAATCCGCTGAACTCTCCGTCGCGGTCGAGCAGAAGAATACCCATGTTGACGCTCTGTGCGACAACGAAGATATTTTCCGACTGGTCGACGGCGATTTTCTTGGGACGGTAGACATAGTCCTCGTCGATGAGGCTTTTAAGCTGACTACCCTCCATGTTGACGGGGCTGTCATAGGTCTTTATGAATTTTCCGCCGGGAGTAAATCTGACTATACGCTGATTCTGAGTGTCGGCGACATAGATTGTCTTGTCGGGAGCAATGGTCACGCCCTCGGGACGGTTGAAGGAATCCTCCTTGCCGTTGTTGTCGAAGGTTGTTATGACGAACTTGACCGAATAGTCGGGATTGAGCACGACAAGACGTCCCATTTTGGCGTTGGTATCCACGATAACGGCGTCGCCCTCGGTTTCCTCCTCGGCAACATATTCTCCGGCCACGGCGGTTCCGGCCTCAACGCCGGCCACATCGTAATCGGTATCGACAATGTAGACATTGTTTTCGGTATCGACCTCGATGTCCTGAGGGTTGGTAAAGTCCCCTATGCCGAGATCCGCGCCCGTGAAGGTGCTGCTCGGAATGTAGGCATGGGGAGTGATTATGGGATTGCCGTTGTAATCATACATATATGTATCATAGGGCACGGAGGATGACTCGACCGTCTTGGCCGAAGCAGTCACACAGCACACGCCCGTTACCATAATCACCGCTATTGTTAAACTTAATATTTTCTTAAATATTCGCATTCAAATATCCCCTTGTTACAATATCGGTTGGAAATGAGCTTACTCCTTAATACCGGAGGATGACATGGTTTCCACTATGTTACTCTGTGAGAACATAAACACGGCAATAGGCAGTATCATCATAAACACCACCGAGGCGGCGCCTGCACCGGCTCGGGAAATACCTGCCGAAATTATCTGCGATATTGCATAGTTGAGGGTTTTTAACTGCTCGGTGTAGATGTAGGTGGAGCCGGTGGCATTCCAAAGGCCTTGGAAGGAGAAAACTATAAGGGTCAGCCATGCGGGCTTAACCATGGGCATTACTATTGTCCAGAAAATTCTCATTTCTCCGGCGCCGTCGATCTTTGCCGCCTCGATAATGGTATCCTTAACCATCGACTCCATATGCTGTTTCATCAGGTAGAGACCGAGGGTGGAGGAGAAGGCGGGCAGGATTATCGACCAATAAGTGTCGATAAAGCCGAGCTTAGACATTATGATAAATGTGGGGATCGCGGTGGAACCGCTGAACATAAGGGAGGTCACGATGACCTTGAATATAGCTTTCGAACCGTAAAATCTTTTTTTACTGAGCGCATAAGCCGCCATGGAAGCGATTATAACATGGCCGAAGGTACCGACGACCGAGATAAACACGGTATTGAATATGTATCTTGAAAAGGGCACCCATGAATTGCTCAGGTTGGAAAAGAGGTCGGCAAAGTTTTTAAGCGTGGGCTTTGCAACCCAGAAACGAGGCGGGAAAATCCACAGCTCGTCAAGAGGCTTCAGCGAGGTGATTATGGCATAGAACATAGGCAGAACCATAAGAACGCCGAAGATAAAGAGAATTATGAAAATTCCCACGTCGCCGCCGGTCGAGCGGTTTACTCGATTTCTTGCCATTATCAGTTACCCACCTTTCTGAGAAGCTTCTGAATCACCTTGTTGGTGATTATCATTACAAGGAAGAGCACGGTAGCGATTGCCGAGGCATAACCCATTTCGTAACGCATCCCGCCGTAGTCCTCAAGGTGGTGCATTATTGTGTGTACCGCGTATCCGGTTGAGGGGAAACCGCAAAGACCGGTGATAACGCCGCCGACGCCGAAAGCGCCGGTGATGCTCATAACGGCCGAGAACATAAGAGACTCACGCATGAGCGGCAGGGTAACAAACCAAAGCTCCTGCCAGCGGTTGCGGACTCCGTCCACAGCGGCGGCCTCGTAGTATGTACGGTCGACGCCCTGGAAGCCGGCGATGAAGGCAAGGAAGGAGGTGCCGAGACTGGTCCAAAGGATAACCACAATACAAAGAGGCATCATATACTGAGTGTTGGTAAACCAAAGTATCGGGGAATCGATTACTCCGAGCTTAAGCAGGAAGGCGTTTACAAGGCCGTAGCTGTCGCTGGAGAACATCAGGGTAAATATAAGGAAGGCGTTTCCCGAAATGGACGGCGCATAGAAACAAAGTGTGATAAATGCGCGGACCTTCGGGGAAAACTCGTTTATACACCATGCAAAGAAGAAGCAGAGCAGGTATCCCACAGGGCCGGTGATTCCGGCAAGGATAACGGTGTTTCGCACAGCGATAAGGAATATTTCATCGTGAAGTATAAGTCTCGAATAGTTTTCAAGTCCGACAAAATTCGGCCATTGGAGCATATTGAAGTCGGTAAAGCTGAAAAACATGGAAACCGCAACGGGAAGCACGGTGAATATTGTGAAAAGAATTACATAAGGCGCGCTCATGAGATAACCGACGCGGTCGTCCCATATTCTCATGAGTTTTTGCTTGCCGGTCAGTTTCTTGCGATCTTCCCGAGGCTGCCTTTTAAAAAGCTTCATAAAAAATTTTTCTCCCTCGTTATGAATTTGGATAAGCAACCGCTTATTTCTTGTTCTCGTTATCCGCAAACTCTTTCTGCTTTCTGGTAAGTTCTTCATTGATAAGCCTTACGTTATCGAGAAGTTCCTCGCCGGGGTCGGCGTCCTGATTGACGACGGCCTGGAAAGCAAAGCTGAGATAACGTCCCAAAATGTAACTTCCGGGATACTCGGGAAGAGATCTTGCCGATTGCCATTGATTGTAAATTGCCTTGTAATCGCTTGACGACCAGGGGAGCTGTGCGACAGCCTCAAGGTTGGCCGTGTTGTAACGGGCGGAAGTACCGAGAATACTTTCGATTTCCTGACCGTAGGACACCTGGGTGTCGGTGCTGGTCCACCAGCTGAGGAAGTCCCAAGCGGCCTCGGGATCCTTGGCATTGCTGATGATGACCGATGCGCTTCCGGCCGACAGGGCGGTGTGGTCGATGGTGCCGTCCTCTTTTTCGATGCCGGGAATATCGGTAAAGCCCCAAAGTCCCTTGATTTCGGGAGCGAAAACGCTTAACTGATTGTATGCGGTATAGTCGGCAAGGCCGAGAGGCATTTCACCGGTACGGAAACGGTTGGAGAAGTCGAAGGTGACAAGGCATCCGTAGGAGGTGAAGAATTCGGTATACTGCTTAAAGCAACTGATGGAAAGTGCGCTGTCGAGAGCCGACGCGGAACCGTCTTCATTATAATAGGAACCGCCGTTCTGATAAAGCAGCGTTCCGAACACGTCGGTTATACCGAAGTAGAGTCCGTTCATGTTGAGCTTGACTATGCAGTCATAAACCTCGGTCCATGTTTTCGGAACTTCCATTTCAAGCTCGGACAAAACGTCCTTGCGGTAGAACAGCATTCCGAAGGAGAAGGTTTCGGGCACACCGTAGGTCTTGCCTTTATATTGGTAAGGCGTGTATGCCGTTTGGTTAAATCTCGACATGACCTGATCGAAGGTCTGATTTACCTTTGTGGAATCGTTAAACTGAGAAACATCCATAACCGCGCCTCGGATGGCGTAGTTAAGCGGTTCCGAGTTTCCGATGCCGAGCACGACGTCGGGTCCTATGCCGGCCGTGATCGACGGAAGAATTGTTCCGGCCGAAACCAGCTTAAGGTTGACCTTAAGGTCGCTGTTTTTGGAAAGACTGTTGTCGATCAGTCGGCGGATGATCTGCGACTGGTCCTGGCTGGTGGCGACCCAGACGGTGACGTCGCGGGTCTGCTCACGATTGTCGGCCGTGCGTCCTACATTATTATAGTCCATATAGAAGGACGAGGCGAACATCTTGCACTGGTGGGTGAGGTTTTCCCAGAAGTTGGCGTTGGCCTTGGGCAGCTCCTCCTCGGAGGGAGAAATCTGAATCCAGTCAAAACCGACGGGCTGAGCCGTGGCATTGACAAGCCAAGTTGATATGGTACCGAGATTGGACTTGAAGTTTTCAAGCTTCTTGGCAATAGTGCCGGGGTTCTCGGTCATTATTTCAAGGTCGTTGATGAGAGTGTTGAAAGAGCTTGTGAAGGAGCCGTTCTGCTCTCCGGTCAGCTCTTTAATGTCGGCAACGACGGTTTTAAGCGTCTCGAGATCCCTTGTCATTTCTTCGATGGTATCGGGAATGGTTACATCGAAGTTGTAATCGCGGAAGGTGTCGGGAGAAGATCCGGTGATCATCATTATTCCGCGGTAGCAGTTGTTGAGGCTGTATATGGTGTTGTCGACGGCGGCAAGAAGATCTCCGAACTCGCCGAGGGTGACCTCAAGGCGAATGGTGTTCTTACCTTTATTAAAGTAGAAGAGGAAGGGGGTTCCGTCGGGAGCGGTGAGGTTGGAAACCTGCCAGCCGTCCTTATAGGCAAAGTGAACGTATTTGGCTTCCTCGCAGGGAATCTCTCCGTTGACGTAAACGGTGCGGTTACAGAAAGCACCGTCGCGGTCGGTCTGTTTGAAACGGGTGGTTATATTGTAAAGACCGGCTTCCTCAACGTCGAATTCCCATTCGATCCACTGATATGCGGCGCTGAACTTGTCGCTCTTGATTTGGTTGAGCTTGATAACGTCGGAGGACGAAGGATAGGTCAGCGGCGAGGTTCTGTCCCACTCGGGATAGATGGTGGCCGCCGATTTAAGATACATATTCTCGGCCTGGCGGCGCATGGGATTGTTCTTGGTCTCGGCGTCCTTTGTGCCGAGTGCGTAATCGCTTGCGCTTGACGTGCCGAGCTTGTATCCCTTCTCGGCATACTGCTTCTGAAGGTCAGCATAGGAAATGAGTGTGGGAGCCTTCTGGAGGGAGATGCGGTTGAAAACAACCGCCTCCTTCTGAGACTCGAGTCTTATGGTGTGGGTACCGGCGGTGAGGTAGAATTTGAAATATTCTCCGTACTTACCGCTGGTATCGATACATTTACCGTCATACCATCCGCTGACCTCTTCCGAGCTTGCGCGAATGTCGTTTCCGTCCTGGTCAAGAGTGATACCCTCGTCGGTATCCTTCCAAACTCTCGGGAAAACGATGCCGCCCGCCTCGGTGAAGGGGGACTTGTCGTCTATGTAGAGGGAACGTTCAATTGAATTGTTCTTTCCGGGAACGGTGTAGTAAAGCATATCAATAACGAAAAGCCCGTCCTTTTCGATATTCACCGTCCATGTTGCCGAAACGGTCTCGCCGTCCTCGCTGTCGCCCATGTAAAGGGACTGACCGGCAATGCCGTTTTCGGGCAGAGCGTCATCATAGGTCGAATCGGCCTTGACGCTGCCGGAGCTTGCAGTCAGATAAGCCGGGTCGGCGGCGCCGAAGGTGATGACCTCGGACGCATCGGGGACGTCGGCATACTGGGCAATATATTCGGTGTAGGTGAATTTTGAAAACACCGTGTTCTCCTCACGGGCCTTCAGATACTCCTCGACATCCTCGGGATCGGCCGTACCCGTCACCTGCGCGGCGGCGGTGTCGGTCCCGGCGGTGTCTTCGCCGTCGGCGGCAACCGAATAGCCCGCCGATGAGGTCAGCATTATCGCAGCAAGAAACGCCGCAATAATTCGGGAATAATGTTTCATTGAATAAACGCTCCTTTACATACCTTCACAAGGGTCAAACAAGCCGACGGCAAACGGGCGCGCGGCGGCATGACTGACACAAAAACCAAACCCGCAAAAAGCCTTTGGACTTTTTGCAGTAATTTTTCGGACGGGAAATGTACAATTTGAACAAAGTTATGTATAAACCATACAAATCCATAAAACCATTTTTGGTGGATTTACACCTTTCAATTTTATCTAAAACCACCTTCAATGTCAATGAATTTATGGGATTCAAGCCACTTTTTCCACCATATAAACAATATACTCATTCACAATTTGTGCACATTGTATATAAAATCTGTTAAATACTTACTGACACACCCCGCAGCGTGGCTCTTTTTACTGCCAAAAAGATGAAAAAGCCTACTCAAGACGCTGCTTAAGAGCCTTTATTTCGCCGGTCAGACGCTCGATTTCCCTTCTCGCCTCTTCGCCGTCAAAGCGTGTGCAGGCCGAATCCTCAACCGCCTTTTTAAGCTGCAGGCGGAGCCGTTCGCACTCGGTTTCGCTTTTGTCGAGGGCGTCGCACAAATCAAGCGCCGTCAGCACGGCCACCATCGTGGTCGAAAGACGCGGATTGCCCTTTTTGACCTTGTCGAGCTGTTCATTGAGCCTTGCGCCAATCTTTCTGACGCGGGCCTCGTCGTCGTCGGTGACCACCATATATTCGATACCGCCCACCGAAAGTTTTATTTTATTCGGCATAAATGCCCCTCCCTCGGAATAGGTTTAAAAAGCAAATTGAGATGTATACATTATTATACTACAGGCTTCGACAAAAATAAAGGGGATTTCGCAAGAGTTCACATCCTGTTCATTTATTATTTTGTATGCAAGTCATATCTTTCGGGTATGTCTATAAAGGCAATTTTACAAAGGCTTTAAGGGAATATTTTGGCATAAAGTTAAAAAAATTAAAATTTGTGTTGACAAACACTTTTGAAAGAATTATATTATCCGTATGTGTTATAAGTATTAAATCTGAAAGGATTTTAGATATGGTCTTTGAACAGTTGAGAAGCATCATCTGCGAACAGCTTGAGCTTCAGCCGTCCCAAATCACCATGGAGTCCTCCATGGCCGATGAGCTCGGCGCCGACAGCCTCGACCTTGTGGACATCATCATGTCGATCGAGGATGAGTTTGACGTCGACATTCCCGACGAGGAAGTCGAAAAGCTTCGCTGTGTAGGCGACCTTGTGCATTATATCGAGGATCACCAGTAATTATAAGCCGCCGGAAACGGCGGTTTTACCTATTTTATTCAACCGCTTTGGGAGGCGAAAAAAGTGGATATAAAGGAAGTTTCGGCCATCATCGAGCTCGACAAACGCCTCAGAGAGGACGTCGACAAAGCCGAAAAGCAGCGGGATGAGATCGACCGCGGCATAAACGCTCGGGTCAAAGAGCTTCACGACCGATATTATGCGGCTCTCGATTCGGAAATTGCCGAATATGAAGAAAAGAAAAAGAAGGAAACCGAAAAGCGCATCGTCGCCCAGGCCGAGGAATATAAGAAACAGCTCGTCGCCATCGACGAAAAATACGCCGCCGATAAAAATTCTTGGCTCGACCGCATCGTCGGCGCCGTAACGGAGGTGTAGACTTCATGTCTGCCAACTTAAAGTCGGAAATCGCCGCCGCCCAAAAGGCCCGTGCGAGATACGGCGGATTTTTCACCAAGGAAAAGTTTTCCCAAATGGCCTCCTGCTCCTCACTTCAGGAGGTGGCCGCTTCAATTCGTGAAAATTCCTTTTACGCCGAAGGCTTCGGCAACATAAGCGACGCCGCCGTCAACAGAGAAACCCTTGAAAACATTTTAAAAGAGCGGCTTTACACCGATCTTTCGGGGCTTTTCGGGTTTGATTTTGCCCTCGGTTCGGGGCTCTACCGTCTTTCGGTGGTCGACTGCGAGAAGGACCTTATCATGAGCTTTGCAAGGCGTCTCAACGCCGGCAAATCCGAGACCTTCCGTCCCTCGCTCCCCGAATTTTTCGAGCGTCATCTCGACATTGATTTGTCGGCCATGTGCGCTGCCAAGGATTTTGACGATTTGCTCGGCTGCATAAAGCGCCGCGACCTGCTGCTCATGGTTTCGCTCTGCCGTCCCGAGGAGAACAAGCCTATTGACCTTTCCTTCTTGGAATATCTTCTTGAGGATTATTTTTGCAAAAAGGTCACCGAAATCGCCGACGGCGATCAAAAAATCATAAACATTTTCGGAATTCGTTCCGACGTGCTCAATCTTCAAATGATTTTGCGGCAAAAGAAATACTTTTCCGCCTCTCCCGACGAGATAAAGTCGAGACTTCTTTCGCTTCACGGGCTTTTCCCGAGAAAGAAGCTGCTGGCGCTTTGCGACCGTTCGGCGGAGGAAATCGAAGGCTTTGCGGCCGAATCGAAATATTCCGAATACTTTGAAGGCACCCTTTCGGCCGACATTGCGGCCGGGCGGGCCGTGAGAGACCTCTGCCGCAAGACCATGCGGTTTGACACCTCTCCCTCGTCGGTGCTTTCGGCATATATGCTGCTTGCCAAAAATCAGTATGACTGTCTCACCACCCTTGTGGAAGGAGTCAGATACTCCATTGGCGGCGAAAAAATAATACAACTTCTTCCCATCTGATTTGAGGTGATATAATGTCAGTTGAAAAAATGGAGCTTGCAACGGTCAGCGGCAGCTTTGAAAAGCTTGACGAGACCCTTGACCTGTGCCGTGATGCCGGTTGCTTTCATCCCGAAAATATGTCGCTCATCGGCGGCGCGTCGAGACTGACCGAGGACAACCCCTACAAGGCGCAGCTTGACCGTCTCAACAGCCTGATTAAATCGGCCGGCGTAACCATGACCGAGGGCGAATATGACGAGCTTCCCCTTTCGGGAGAGGACGCCAAGGTTCAGGTTGACAAAATCGAAAAGGACATAAGCGAATTTCAAAACGAGCTTGCCCTTATCGAAAATGAGCAGGAATACTGTAAATCCTGTATCCACATTCTGAAGCATTTCGAAACCGTCGACATTCCCATAAACGATTTCTTTGAAACCGAATTTGTGTCGGTGCGGTTCGGACGGCTTCCGGTTGAAGGTTACCGTATGCTGGCGGCCTATGCCGACAACCCCGACGTCATATTCTATTCCTTCTCCCACGACGCCGACTATTATTGGGGTATGTATCTCGTCCCCACCGAATATGCCAAAGAGGTCGACAGAATTTTTTCGGGACTGCTTTTCGAAAAGATATACATTCCCGGCGCCGTCGACTCTCCCGCCGAAGCAATCGAGCTGCTTAACGAGCAGCTTGCCTCCGACTCACAGCGAGCTGAGGGCATAAAGGCCGAGTTCAAGGCCTATTTCGAAAGCCGAAACGAAAGCATTCACGGCTTTTATTCAAAGCTTTGTATGCTCAACACAAGGTTTGAGCTGAGAAAATACGTCTCGCGGCACGGCGACCACTTCGTCATGATGGGCTGGGTTCCCAAAAGCGATGCCGACCGTCTGACAAAGCTTTTTGAGGGTAAAGAAGGCGTTTCGGTCTCATTTACCGAAAACAAAAACATTTCCAAGCTCTCTCCGCCCATAAAGCTCAAGAACTCTCCCCTCCACCGCCCCTTTGAGTTCTACATAAAAATGTTCGGTATGCCGAAATACGGGGAAATCGACCCCACCGCCTTTGTGGCCATAACCTACACGCTGCTTTTCGGCATCATGTTTGCCGACTTCGGGCAGGGACTGGTTCTTTCTCTCGTCGGTTACCTGATGTATAAAATAAAGGGCATGGACCTCGGAAAGCTGCTTGTTCCCTGCGGAATAGCCGGTTCCTTCTTCGGACTTGTTTTCGGCTCCTGTTTCGGCTTTGAGGAAATATTCAATCCCCTTTACTATAAGCTAGGCATTGTTTCCTCCCCCGAACATAAGCCCATTGAAATAATGTCCAACATAATGACCATTCTTTACAGCGCCGTGGGAATCGGCGTGGTGCTTATGGTGCTCGCTCTTGTGCTCAACATCTACTCCAAATTCAAGCAGCGGGAAATCGGCGAGGCGATTTTCTCGGAAAACGGTCTTTGCGGACTGCTTTTCTACGCGGGAGCCATTCTTCTTGCGGCAAACGCGATACTTTCGCTCTCCCTCCCCACCCTTCCCCTTCTTATAATCGGAATCATCGTTCCCATCGCCTGCATATGGCTCAAAGAGCCGCTTATCAAGCTCTGCGACGGCGAGGAGGACTGGAAGCCCGAAAGCTGGGGCGGATATATGACCCAAGGCTTCTTCGAGCTGTTTGAGGCGGTTCTTTCCTATGTCACCAACACCGTTTCCTTCCTCAGAGTCGGCGCCTTCGTGCTTGTTCACGCCGGAATGATGAGCGTTTTCTTCTCCCTTGCAAATATGTTCGGAGAATATTCCATAGGCTTTTGGATTGTCGTCGTTTTCGGCAACATCTTCGTGCTTGTGCTCGAGGGACTGCTTGTCGGCGTTCAAAGCCTGCGTCTTGAATTCTACGAGATGTTCAACCGTTTCTTTGAGGGCTCGGGACATGAGTTCCAACCCATAAAATATTAAAATTAACCTTCGGAGGTATGTTAAAATGTCTGCTTTTTCTGTTGTAATGTTCCTTATCCCCCCCGTGGCCATCTTTTTCGCAATCTATAACGCTCTTCGCTGCTATAAGAAGGGCGCCGCTCCCACCAAGGCCATGAAAATCCATTTTGCTACACTTGTCGCCGTAACCGCTCTTTGCATCACCGGCGCCATGACCGCCCTTGCCGACACCGGCGACGCCGCTGCGGCAGTCACCTCAAACGGAGACGGTCTTAAATATCTCGCAGCCGGCCTTTGCACCGGTATCGCGGCCATCGGCGGCGGTATCGCCCTCGGAGCCGGCATCCCCGCCGCAATCGGCGCCACCACCGAGGACCCCAAGGCTTTCGGTAAGTCGCTCATTTTCGTTGCTCTGGGCGAGACCCTCGCTCTCTACGGCGTTATCATCTCCTTCATGATCATCAACGCTTAAAAAAGGAGGCACCGGCAATGCGTTTTGCCCTTATAAGCGACAACCACGACACCCTTTTAGGCATGCGCCTTGCGGGCATCGAGGGAGTCATCGTCCATGATCGGGAAGGGGTCAAAAAGGCTCTTGAGGACGCCACCGCCGACGAACAGGTGGGCGCCGTGCTCATAACCGAAAAGCTGGTTTCTCTTGCCGAAGAGGAGATAGACGATTTTAAACTCCGCCGCCCAAAGCCCCTTGTAATCGAAATTCCCGACCGCCACGGCTCGGGAAGGGCGGGCGACTCCATTACAAGATACATTCGAGAGGCCATCGGAATTAAGATTTGAGGTGTGAAAAATGGCTGTTTCCAAAGCGGATAACATAATGGAAAATATGAATAAAAGCGCAAAGCACTTGGCCGAACAGACGTTAAACGGTGCTCAGAAACGCCTTTCCGACGCCCTCGAAAAGGCCGAAAAACGTCTCAAAATCGAGACCGACAATTTAAAACGTCAGCGCATTTCCGAAATAAACGCCGCCTCGGGAGTTAAAATCTCGGCCGCCGAAAACGAGGCCCGCGCGGGTCTTTTCAAACGGCGCGAAGAGGTAAGACTCGAGGTTTTCGAGGAGGCGAGAAAGCGCATCGGCGAATTCACCCAAACAGAAAAATACAAAGACCTTCTCATTGCGTCGGCAAAGCGCATAAGAGAGCAGATGGAAGGTCAGTGCGCCGAGCTTATCATCAGAGAAGCCGACAAAAAATATGCCGCCGAAATATGCTCTTATCTCGGCAATTCCATAACCCTTCACATCGACAATTCCATCGAGCTCGGAGGAATAACCGTCAAGTCGAAAAACGGCGAAATGATGATCGACGACACCCTTGACGAACGGCTTTCGGCCGAGCAGAAGTGGTTTATGGAAAATTCGGGACTGGTCATAGAATAGTCCCCACCGGAGGCGAAAACTTTGAATAAAAAGGTTATTTACGGAATAAACGGCCCGGTCGTTACGGTCAAGGAGACCGAAGGCTTTTCCATGCAGGAAATGGTCTATGTGGGAAATGAACGGCTGGTCGGAGAGGTCATCGGCATTAAGGACGACACCACCACCATTCAGGTATATGAGGTGACCACGGGACTGAAACCCGGCGAGCCGGTTGTGGCTTCGGGAAGTCCCCTTGCCCTTGTGCTCGGCCCCGGAATTCTTAAAAATATATTCGACGGTATCGAACGTCCTCTTCCCGAAATCGAGGAAAAGTTCGGTCCCTTTATACAGCGAGGCAACGCCACCGCTCCCCTTAACACCGAAAAGGAATGGGACGTGACGGTAACCGTTAAGGTCGGCGACTTCCTGAAGGAAGGTCAAATATACGCCACCTGCCCCGAAACCCCCGCAATCGTGCACAAAATCATGCTCGCTCCCGGTCTTTCGGGAGAGGTCGTGTTTGCCGCGCCGAACGGGAAATACAAGCTTAACGACAACATTGTCACAATAAAGGACAAAATCGGAAACGAAAAGAAGCTGACCCTTTGTCAGTTCTGGCCCATCCGTCAGCCCCGACCCACCGCCGAGAGGCTTACGGTCGACAAGCCTCTTATAACAGGTCAGCGCGTTATCGACACCCTCTTCCCCATCGCAAAGGGCGGTGCCGCCGCCATTCCGGGCGGATTCGGAACCGGAAAAACCATGACCCAGCATCAGCTTGCAAAATGGTGCGACGCCGACATCATCATCTACGTCGGCTGCGGCGAACGCGGCAACGAGATGACGCAGGCTTTGCAGGAGTTCAGCGAGCTGGTCGACCCCCGCACGGGCAAGAGCCTGATGGACCGTACCGTCCTGATCGCGAACACTTCCAACATGCCTGTCGCCGCGCGTGAGGCTTCTATCTACACCGGCATCACGCTGGCCGAGTATTACCGCGACATGGGCTACCACGCCGCCATGATGGCCGACTCCACCTCCCGCTGGGCCGAGGCTCTGCGTGAGATCAGCGGACGTCTGGAGGAGATGCCCGCCGACGAGGGCTACCCCGCGTACCTGCCCAGCCGTCTGGCCGAGTTCTACGAGCGCGCCGGTTACGTCAGGACGCTGAACGGCGCGGAAGGCTCTGTCTCCGTCATCGGCGCTGTCAGCCCGCAGGGCAACGACTTCTCCGAGCCTGTCACCCAGAACACGAAGCGCTTCACCCGCTGCTTCTGGGCGCTGGATAAGTCGCTGGCCTACGCCCGCCACTATCCCGCCATCAACTGGAACGACTCCTACAGCGAGTATCTGGGCGACCTCGGCGGCTGGTACTACGACAACGTCGGCCACGACTTCATGTCCTGCCGTGAGCGCATCGCCAACCTGCTGCTGCAGGAGAACAATCTGATGCAGATCGTCAAGCTGATCGGCTCTGACGTGCTGCCCGACGACCAGAAGCTGACGATTGAGATCGCCCGCGTCATCCGCGTCGGATTTTTGCAGCAGAACGCCTTCCACGCGGTTGACACCTACGTCCCGCTGGAAAAGCAGCTGAAAATGATGGAAACCATTCTGTACCTGTACGACAAGTGCGCCGCGCTCGTCGCCAAGCAGGTGCCTGTCAGCCGTCTGCTGGCCACCGGCCTGTTTGACGAGCTGGTCCAGATGAAGTATACCGTGCCCAACGACGATTTGAGCAAGCTGGACGAGCTGCAAAAAGCAATCGACACCAAGCTGGCCGCCGTGGCCCAGGGCTGATGAGGAGGGAACAACATGATTCTGGAACATATCGGACTTTCCCAAATCAACGGCAGTCTGGTCGTGCTGGACGGCGTCAAGGGCGTCCAGTATGACGAAATGGCAGAGCTGCACCTCGACGACGGCTCGACCCGCGTGGGCCGTGTTGTCCGTGTCGATGGTGACCGCTGCGTCATTCAGGTGTTTGAGGGCACCCGCGGGCTGAGCCTTGTCAACAACCGCACGGTGCTGACCGGCCACCCGATGATGATGGATTTAAGCCCCGAGCTGCTGGGCCGCGTGCTGGACGGTCTGGGCCGCCCCATCGACGGCCTCGGTGACATTTACCCCGTCGCCCGCCGCGATGTCAACGGCGCGCCCATCAACCCCGTCAGCCGTGTCTACCCCCGCAACTACATCCACACCGGCATTTCTTCGATTGACTGCCTGGCCACGCTGATCCGCGGCCAGAAGCTGCCGATCTTCTCCGGCTCCGGCATGAAGCACAACGAGCTGGCCGTCCAGATCGTCCGTCAGGCCAGCGTGGCCGACGGGTCGGACTTCGCCATCGTGTTCGCCGCCATGGGCGTCAAGAACGACGTTGCGTCGTACTTCCGCGAGAGCTTCGAGAGCTGCGGCGCGATGGAGCGCGTCGTCATGCTGCTGAACCTCGCCAACGACCCCATCATCGAGCGTATCATCACCCCGCGTGCCGCGCTGACCGTGGCCGAGTATCTGGCCTTTGACCTGAACAAGAACGTGCTGGTCATCCTGACCGATATGACAAGCTACTGCGAGGCCCTGCGTGAGTTCTCCTCCTCCAAGGGCGAGATTCCCGGCCGTAAGGGCTTCCCGGGCTACCTGTATTCCGATCTGGCCAGCCTGTACGAGCGCGCCGGTATCATCAAGGGCAGCAAGGGCTCTGTGACCCAGATCCCGATTCTGACCATGCCCGGCGATGACATTACCCACCCCATCCCCGACCTGACCGGTTACATCACCGAGGGCCAGATTGTTCTGGACCGCGGTATGGACGCCACCGGCCTCTATCCGCCGGTGTCCGTGCTGCCCAGCCTGTCCCGTCTGATGAAGGACGGCATCGGTGCAGGCTACACGCGTGAGGACCATGTCACGCTGTCCAACCAGCTGTTCGCCTGCTATGCCAAGGTGCAGGATGCCAAGGCACTGGCCAGTGTTATCGGCGAGGAGGAGCTCTCCGAGAGCGATAAGCAGCTGATGGCCTTTGGCCGCGCCTTTGAGCAGGAGTTCATCGGGCAGGGCAACACCGACCGCACGATGGAGCAGACGCTCGATTTGGGCTGGGAGCTGCTGGCCACGCTGCCCCGCAACGCGCTGGACCGCTGCGATGCCGCCACGCTGGATAAATACTACGAGCCAGCCAAGGCGCGCATTGCCAAAAAGTAAAAGGAGTTCACAATGGCACAGCAGGTTTTTCCCACAAAATCAAACCTGATGGCGACAAAGCGCAGTCTGGCGCTGGCGACCCAGGGCTATGACCTGATGGACCGCAAGCGCAACATCCTTGTGCGCGAGATGATGCAGCTGATTGACCGCGCCGCAGGCATTCAGGACCGCATCAGCGCGGCCTACGCCGAGGCGTATGAGGCGCTGAAAAAGGCCAACATCATGCTGGGTTCTGTCGGCGGCTATGCTGCCGGTGTGCCGGTGGAGCGCGGCGTGCAGATGTCCACCCGCAGCGTCATGGGCGTTGAGCTGCCCACGCTGCGCCTGAACACCACCTCGCCCATGGGGCTGTACTATGACCTGGAATCCACCAACGGCACGCTGGATGTGGCCTACCTCAAGTTCAATGAGGTCAAGACTCTGACCGTCGAGCTGGCCGAGGTCGAGACCAGCGTCATCCGTCTGGCCGAGGCCATCCAAAAGACCCAGAAGCGCGCCAACGCCCTGGGCAACGTGCAGATCCCCCAGATGCAAAAGACCATCAAGTCCATCGACGAGGTCCTGAGCGAGCGTGAGCGCGAGGAATTCAGCCGTCTGAAGGTCATCAAGGCACAAAAAGAGAAAGAAGAAGCGTGACCTTCAAGCCTTCTCCCTCTGGGGGAGAAGGTGGCCTCGCAGGGCCGGATGAGGGGAGAGCTTATGGCGGTTGCCCGTCTGTGGGGGCACCGTAGGGGCGGATTCTGTATCCGCCCGTGGCGATTTGCCCGTTTAAGGGCAATACCGCATAATTCTAAGTGCCGA
>OGYE01000546.1_pt1 | contig 24294 bp, 10 predicted proteins | sample 1576471 | NCBI WGS metagenome assembly OGYE01 (sample SAMEA3541532, study PRJEB24748) | human gut metagenome | biome: human gut; feature: human-associated habitat; material: faeces | place: China | collected 2012
AACTAGGCTTCAAATAATTCTTTTTTAGTGTCTACTTTTTGTTGACAACTTCATAAATACGCTTTCTTGTTTTAATATTAAATAAGTGTTAAAATAGTTTACTAGGAAACATTTACATTTACTTTGTTTTATCCAATAAATTTATCAAAAAATATATAAAAGGAGAGAATAAAAATGAAGAGTATAGATACAATAAAACCAGTATTTTATATTACAGAAGATAACAAAAAAATTATAAAAGAAATAGAAAATAAACTTGATTTAATAACTATGAACGATAATGATAAAAAAAGAAAATTAAAAGTTAAATCTAAGGTTAGATCAATCTACTCTTCATTAGCTATTGAAGCAAATTCTTTATCATTAGAATCAGTTAAAAGTATTGTTGACAACAAAATGGTTTTAGGCGATAGAAAAGAAATTCAAGAAGTTAAAAATGCTAATGAACTATATGAACATATAAATGAATATAATTGGAAAAACGAAAGTGATTTTTTAAAAGCTCATACATTAATGATGAAATATTTTGAAGATGATAATGGATATTATAGAAATCATGGTGAAGGAGTAAAAAAAGGGAATGAAGTCATTTATACCGCACCACAGTCTTTACTAGTTCCATCTCTTATGAAAAGCTTATTTAACTTTATAACTGAGAATGAAAATGAAATTCATCCGCTAATCTTATCAAGTATATTTCATTATTATTTTGTATATATACACCCATTTAGTGATGGTAATGGTAGAATGGCCAGATTTTGGGTAAGTTTGATTTTAACTAATTGGAACTCAAAGTTTGAATATATTCCTATTGAAGAAGAAATTTATTTAAATCAAACAAAATATTATGATTCCATTGCACAATGTCACATTAACGGAAATGTAAATGTATTTATTGACTTTATGCTAATGTGCATTAATTCAGCATTAGAAAAAACTACCCAAAAAACTACCCAAAAAATAAAATTTAATAATAATCAATTAAAAATTATAGAATTAATAAAAGAAAATCCAAAAATTACAAGAAATGAATTAGCAAACAAATTAAATATTACATCAGATGGTATTAAATATAATTTAGGAAAATTAGTTAACAATGATATTATTGAAAGAATTGGACCAAACAATGGTGGATATTGGAAAATAAAATAATAACTTTTATAATGATTGTCATAAGGAGGGAAATATGTTTAAATTAGTATCAAAATATAAGCCAAGTGGTGACCAACCAGAGGCTATAAAAGAATTAGTAGATGGAATTAATAATCATGAGAAATACCAGGTTTTACTAGGGGCTACGGGTACTGGTAAAACTTTTACAATTGCAAATGTTATCGCAAAAGTTAATAAACCAACGCTAGTTTTAGCTCATAATAAGACTCTTGCGGGTCAATTATACTCAGAATTAAAAGAGTTGTTTCCTGAAAATCGTGTTGAATATTTTGTTTCTTACTATGATTATTATCAGCCAGAAGCCTATGTTCCATCAAGTGATACATTTATTGAAAAAGATGCATCTATTAATGACGAAATAGATGAATTAAGACACAGCGCAACTAGCGCACTTATTTCTAGAGATGATGTAATAGTTGTTGCGTCTGTTTCATGTATATATGGTTTAGGTGAAAAAGAAGAATATGAAAATAAAACATTATCGCTAAAGGTTGGAGATGTAATTGATAGAGATCAAATACTTGAAAAATTAGTCGAAATGCTTTATGAAAGAAATAATATGGATTTAGTTCGTGGAACATTTAGAACTAAAGGTGATACTATTGAAGTAGTACCTGCTTACTCTAGAACAACTGCATACAGAATAGATTTGTTTGGAGATGAAGTTGAAAAATTAATTGAATTTGATACTACAACAGGCGCAGTTATCTCTCAAAAACAAACAATAACAATATTTGCAGCATCGCACTTTGTTACAAGTGAAGACAAATTAAAATTGGCTGTTAAAAATATAAAAGAAGAATTAAGAGAAAGACTCGCATACTTTAAAGCAAACAATAAATTATTAGAATTACAAAGACTAGAGCAAAGAACTAATTATGATATTGAAATGATGGAAGAAACTGGTTTTTGTAAAGGTATAGAAAACTATAGTAGACATTTAGCATTTAGAAAAGAAGGAGAAACTCCTACTACCTTGCTTGATTTCTTTCCTGATGATTATTTAATGGTTATCGATGAATCTCATGTAACTCTTCCACAAGTTCGTGCGATGTATAACGGAGACAGAATGAGAAAAAGTGTCCTTGTTGAATATGGTTTTAGACTTCCAAGTGCACTTGATAATAGACCTTTAAAATTTGATGAATTTGAGAAAAAAATTAATGAAGTTATATATGTATCCGCAACTCCTGGAGATTATGAACTAGAAAAAGTACATAATAAGTTTGCTGAACAAATAATAAGACCTACAGGTTTACTTGATCCAACTATTGAAGTTAAACCATCACAAAATCAAATAGATGACTTAATAGAACAAATACAAAATAGGATAGAAAAAAATGAAAGAACACTTGTTACTACTTTAACAATTAGAATGAGTGAAGAACTTACTAATTATTTAAAAGGTGCGAATATAAAAGTTGCATTCCTTCATAATGAAATTAAAACTTTAGAAAGAATGGAAATAGTTCGTGATTTAAGACTTGGTAAATATGATGTTGTTGTAGGTGTTAACCTTTTAAGAGAAGGAATAGATATACCTGAGGTATCACTTATTGCAATACTAGATGCGGATAAACAAGGTTTCTTAAGAAGTGAAAGAAGTTTAATACAAACTATAGGAAGAGCAGCAAGAAATGCAAGTGGTCACGTAATAATGTATGCTGATACTATTAGTGATGCTATGGAAAAGGCAATTAAAGAAACCGAAAGAAGAAGAACTATTCAAATTGCCTATAATAAAGAACATAATATTACACCAACTACTATAAAGAAAGAAATTAGAGATGTAATTAAAAATACAGATACTAGTAAAAACAAAGAAATTAGTAAAGCATATAATAAAAAAGATAAACAAAAGATGATGGAAAAAATTGAAAAAGAAATGATGGAAGCTGCTAAAGAATTAGACTTTGAAAGAGCTACAGAACTTAGAGATATCTTATTTGAAATGAAAATGGAATAGAAAAAAAAGGAAATAATTTTTACATTATTTCCTTTTATTCTGGAATTATATTCTTACTTGAAACTGTAATAACTGGTCTAACTTCTTTTGCAGTATTAACAGTTGCATTTTGAACTGACGAATTAGTCTTATTAACATATTTAGCATAGTTTTTAACATCTGTATCTGATGTTATATTTCCATATGAATCATGTTTTTGTTCTTTATAAACTGAATTCATTAACCAGAAATCACTACTACCATATAACCATGATAAATCAGAGTTATTAGATTGTTTTAAACTATTATATTCATTTTCAGTTAATAATCTTACCTTATAAGTATTATACATATTTGAAACACATTTTCCTTCACTTATTAATGTTCCACCATATGATGCGCTTTGTAATCCAGATGCATCATCACAAACACTAGTATCAACAAGTATTGGTAAATTTAATGAATTTTCATTAATAAAACTATTATTTATATATTTATTAATTTCTGAATCGCTCCATCTGTATACTGAACTACCAGAATTCATATGTCCCATCTTCTTACTTACAGTTTTCGAATCAGCAAGTAAAGTTAATATTTGTTCATTATCTTTATCCACAGTATTTATAACATGGAAATCAATACCTGCATATCTTACTGCTTCTCCAACTTTATATGTATTTGAAGTGACAGTTGCATCTGTTGATTCTATTTCATCTTCCTTCTTTTCAACTTCAAGAAGAGTTACTGTATTAATAAATGTTCTTGCTTCAGTTTGTGAAGGCATATCAAGCGCTATTGTTAAATATCTTTTTTCTCCAGGATTAATTAAATCATTTTCTAGTGCAATACTTCTAATTTCACCATCAGAATAGAACCAATCTTTATTAAGTTCATCACTTGAATTAAATGTAAGTCCAACAGGAATATCTTCATTTATCAATTTTACATATCCAGATGATGTAGAATTATTTGTTATTTCAATTCCATAATATACTTTTGCAGTTGCTCTTAAACTATTTCTAACACTTAGTAAAACCTTAGTTTGATTATCATAATTAAATGTATTTAAAGTATTATTATAATTTAAATCAATTCTTGTTATATATTTCTTTATATCAAATCCAAATGTTTTTCTAGAAATTAACCCTATATTCATATCTTTTATTGATTCAATTTCTCTTGTGACTCTTATACCATCAGATTCATCTGGAGTTCTTTTATTACTTATTTCAATAATATTATCATCTACTTTATATCCATCAGAATCTTTAGTTGTATCTTCTGTTGCATATCTAAGTGTTAAATCATATAAAGAACTATTATAGTTTGCTCTTATTTTATATCTTCCTACATCTAAATCTTTAAACATATATTTACCATCTTTATCTGTAGTTGCATCACTAATTTTCTTCATATTATTATCTGAATCAAGTTTATATAAAGTAACTGGCATATCTTTATAATAAGTATCTCCATCATCTTCTATACCATTTTCATTATTATCAATGAATACTCTACCAGAAATATTTCTACTTATTACACTTGCTTCTATCTTATTTGATTCATTTTGAGTATATGTTTTAGAAGCACCAACAAATGAATTTACATATTTATCAGAATAATTATTATTTTCTGGTTTTAATGTAACCTTAATACTATCTGCTGCCTTATTTGCTTCTAAGTTTATATTTGTTATTTTTATTGCAGTTACTTCTGTATAATCATCTAAATTACATTCTTTAAATTCATTATTTGAATCTAATACTTCATTATTTAACTTACTATATTCTTGATTTGAACAATATACTTTGGCATTTCCCATAGTACTTGGAAGTTCTATTTTTGCCTTATATGTACCATTAAAATCAGAACCATTTCTATCACCTTTACTTGGTAAAATATCAAGTATAGCATAATCAGTTAAATTTTTATTTGTATTATTATATATATCTAATATATAACTAAACTCACTATTCTTTTCTACTTTGGATCCATTTTCACCAATTTTTTGTGTAACAATTACATTTTCTATACCTGTGGCATAAATTGTAAAACTACCTGTTAAATAACTAAAATAACTTGTATCTTTTTCATTGTTAACATTTATTGCTTCTACAGTACTTGTTACTGTTAAAGGTACTCCATTACCTTTAATTTTTGGAGATAATGTTGCCTTAAAATTAATTTCATCAATCTTCATATTAGGTTTAGTATATGGAAGTGTATAAATTAATTTTGTAGTATTATTTTCATATGTAACTTCTGGTGTTCCAAGATCTTTATCTGGAACATAATTAATTCCTTCTGGAATTGTTACTATAACTTTTAAATGATTAATGTACCATGTATCATCAGCACCAACTCTTTCATTTTCATCATTTATTGTTGTTTTTATATTATATAGTAATGTATCATTTTTAGAAACATCATAGTTAGTTTTAATACTACCATCAGAATTTTTATTTTTTACTGTTATTTCTTCTCTAGAAGTGAAATTAACAATTTTTAATGAATCGCCCCAAGCATTAGTACTTTTGCTTGCTATAGTATTTCCATTATATACTGTTTTTATATAGTTATTAGGACTTGTTATACTATTTTCATCATTTGTAACTCTAGGTGCATAATAAGTAAGTACATCATCATAATCTGATGAACTTGCAACTACAGTTGCTTGATATGTTTTAGTTAAGTCACTTACATTTCTTACTCTTAAAAGTACTTCAACAGTAACCTTTGCAGAATCTGGAAGTTTAACACCTTTTTTAGTTTGAATAACTATCTTAGTAATTGGAATTTCATTATTATCACTTGTTTTAGCATCTGATATCTTTTTAAATGTTTGTTCTACTCCATCATTTGCTTTAATGCAAGGACCACCATATATATTCATTATTTGATCTTTAGTATATGAACTAATAGATTTTGAGCATGCACTTGTTATAATAGATGAATCTTCCTTGCTTACATTTGTTTTTGCTTCTATTTTATAATTTGAATTATCAAAGTTTCCTGTTAAATAAGTAATCTCAAAATCATCTTGTGATAATTTTTTATCACCAGTACCTTCAACAGTTATCTTAATATCCTTATCTCCATTTTGCATTACTCTATATGCATCTGGATCTACTTTTATTACTTCTTTTAATCCTTGATTAGACATTGTTTTCTTATAATTAAATGTTGTTTTATATGTAACATTTTCACCCTTAGATACAGCACCTGTTCCACTTTCTTTACTAGCAATTTTATTATCTGCACTATCATAAAATTCACCAGTTAAAGAATAATCTTTTACTTCATAATATTTATTAGTTGCATTTGCTGAATAATTTGATAGAGTTATTTCTGAACCACTTACATCTTTTATTTTAACATTTTTAACATTAAGACTTGTTACTATATCATTTTTACCATCAGATTCTGTTCTTGGTGAGAGTACTGTTACTGCATATGTACCAATATAATGATTTTTATTAGATATTTTTGTACCATCTGCATTTACACTTGCACTTGTATAATTTATTTTATATCCACTTATAGATGCATTATATCCTGAATCAGTTTTTGTAACTTTTATTTCACCAGGATTTTTAACAAGTTTACTTGCATCAGTTGAATTTGTACTATATGGATTTGAGACAGCAATAGGTTCTATTCCAGATACATTATTTGAACCATATAATCTAATCCATGAATCATCTATATTAACTGTTTTCGTACTTCCATTTTGTGATGCATTTATACTAAATGTTATATCAGAACCATCTGGCATTGTAAGACCTTTGATTCCTTTCGAATCATTTCCTAAAATTTTAATACCCAATACATAACTTAAGTATCTGCCTGTTACATTATTATATGTTGTCTTTTGTCCCTCTGTTGTTTGACCTATTAAATTTACATCATAATCTGCTTCTTTTGAAGATACTATTGTTGGCATATAGTTATAAAAACCTGTTGTTAAACTTTTATCACTATATTTATTTGTTTTTTCACTATCATATTCATAATTAACCTTTTCAGTATCAAATGAAATACTTCCTAAATTAACCATATAATTTGAATCTGTATTAGTACTTTCTTGTATTTCAAACTTTGGACTTATTTTAGTTCCATTAGGTGCTCCTAAAACATATAAAGTTATTTTAGAATTAAAATTTCCATAAGTATCTATACCATTAAATGAATATGTATGTGATGTTTCACCTACTATACCATCTTTTGTAAATGAAACATACTTTGATATACTTTCTGGAATAGTTACTTTTATATCAACTGTTCTTTCTTCATAATCATTACTTCCATCTTTACTCATAATTGTATAATCAAAATTATAAGATAATGTATCAAATGATCTAACTATTCTATTTTTAGAATTATTATCATTTCCTGGAATATATCCTGTAATACTTGAATATGAACTTTGATTAGAATAATCAAGACCATCACTCGAATCAAAATTACTAGCTCCTGTTTCTATTTTATTTAATTTTACTTGCTTCATTGCTACTTTGTTTGCTGCTGTATCAGCACTTGCTAATTTGCCATATACAAAAAAACTAGCAACAATTAAAACCACAATTAGAATACAAATAATTTGTACTTTCTTGCTCTTAAAATTTAACTTCATATACTCACCTATTTTCTTAAATTAATTATATCAACAAGTACCATTTTTTTCAATATATACGCTATAAAAAGTGTTTCTTTAACAAACATTTTACTAACAAAAAAGATGAACATTTTATAGTTCATCCTTATTCAAAATCATAACTCCATTCTATTTTTGTTATCTTACCTAATTTATAATATATATTTAATTTTGATATGTTAGATTTTTCATTATTAACTGTTGCATCCTTATTTACATATAAAACCTTAGACGAATTTCTAGCACCAAAATATATTGTTTCAGTTATTTCATTATCTGATAATGCTTTAGAAGTATAGTTACCATACATGTATGTTCCTTTTTTATTTTGAACTTTAAACTTTTTCATTGTTTTTGTTATTGAATCATTTACTTTAATATCTCTAGCAACATTATATTTATTACTTGTAACTTTTACACCAACAAGCATATAATCATTATAAAACTCTTTTAATGTAACTGTTAATCCATCATAAATTAATTCTTTATAACTATACTTATCTTTAGTAATATTTCTTTCTTTATTTGGAGTTCCTAGCGATTTTCTTATTTTTTCTTCTTTATCGCCATAATTTAAATCATTAATTTTTAAATCAGAAACAGAGAATATTGTTTTATTATTAGTTTTTAAATTTACTAAACTAAAGTCTCTATAATTTCTTGAAACAATTAATAGAGATAATAATATTACTATTATTATAGATGTAATTAAAAGCATTATTTTATCTCTTTTTAATTCTTGTTCTAAATTCTTTTTATTCTTTTTTTTATTAGCCATTTAACTCTATTCTCCTTTACTCTGATTGTTTCTTATACATTCTTAACATTATCATAAGCGCTATTATTACTGATGTGATTGTTGCGATTATTAAACCGTATCTTACTACTTTTTGACCAGTTTGTATACTTACAACAAGTTCAGCACTTGCACTTGATTTTACTTCTATTTTTTCTGTTTTTGATTTATTTACTATTATTGAATTACCATATACATTTCCACTATTATCAACAAAGAATGTTGCTATATTTGGATTTTTACCTAATTCTTTTCCTGGAGCAGGTGTTACTTCTACTATTCTATATTGTCCTTCTTCTAAGTAGTATACTGTAGCACTACCATTTACTGTTGTTATTATTTTATTATCGCTTGATTCATCAGCTTTATAATATACTCCAGTTTCTGTTTCTTCTCTAATTACTGTTATATCATGATATTTTTTATTATCATCTAACTTTTGAAGTTTAAATTCTGCACCATCTAATAAATTGTTATATTCATCATATTTATAGAATGTAAATGGTGTTGGTTTGTTTATTAATGTTTTATATGTATCAGATGCATATTCAGTATTCTTTGGAATTGTAACCATTGTATATCTATCTTCTTCATTCTTTGGTAAAGAATATCCTTTTGGAGCCTTTACTTCTTCAATAATATAACAATGATCATATTCTAAATATTGAATTAATGCTTCACCTTGTTTTATTTCAACCTTGTTCTTTTCAGTATTTAACGTTTCATCAAAATTAGCCCATGAATCTGCATAATCTTTATAAGTTAATTTTGTATTTATTTCAGAACATTTTTCTCCATCTCTATCTGTACATGTAAGAATTGTATCTGTATCCTTAGTTGGTCTATTTTCATATACACCATCTCTAATTGTTTTTAATTTTAATAATGTCTTAGGTTGATTCATAGCAGATAAATTAGCATCACATGTTTTTCCTTCATATATTTTAAATTCTGCGCCTGGAAGTAATTCACCAGTATCTGAATATTTTCTAATTATTAATGATGTTGGTTTATTTGGTACATCCACTTCATCAACTTTTACAGTTGTATTTGTAACTGTGAAACTAGTTTCAGCATTTCTTCCACTTGGAAGAGAATAATTTTTAGGTGCGACTGTTTCAAGTAATACATATCTATAATTTGATTCTAAGTATCTTAGTACTAATATTCCATTATATGGATGTAAACTTGTTTCATATTTTTGGCCTTTTGAAACATCGCTATCACTTATTTTTCTATATACTTCAACACCTTGTAATCCTTCTGCATCTGTTGGATCTTCTTCATCACCATTTATAACTGCTCTTGGATTAAATTTAACAAGTGTCATACCATTTTTTTCTCTTTCTTCTTTTGTTGCATAATCTGCTGGATGACATTCTGTTCCTTTAGCGCATTTATATACTTCAAAAGTTGTTGTTTCATCTTGTATTAAATAATTATATTTTGAATCACGTTTTTCAAATCTAACTCTTGTTGGTTTATCACTAATTAAATTTGTTGTTGTACTTTGAGTTGTATCTCCTTCAGTACAAGGTATTTTATATTTAACAGATGTTGGTGTTGATTCTGTGTTTTCTTTAACATATACTGATCCATCTGGAACACTAACTTCTTCTACAGTATATTCATTACCTCTACATAAATTTGTTATCTTTATGTGTCCACCACATGTATGTAATTCAGTACCATTTGTATCTGTTTGATCAGATTTTACATATCTATATTCACTATAACTGCTGTCAGTACTACAATCTCCCACATCTCTTACTTTCTTAAGTGTTAAGTATTTACCACTTGAATCTTTTATTTTAAATACGATTTTATCAAAATCATTTCTTTCTTTATCATTTTCAAATGTAACATTTGAATCACTCTTATTTTTATCAGCCGTATCATAATAACTATAGAAATCTTTCTTAGTAAATGTTATTTCTGTTGGTTTATTTTCTAAAGTTTGTTTTGATGAAACATGTGTAGTACATGATGTTGCATTTGAACTTGAACATTCAGTTATAGTAAATTTATAACTGCTATCACTTGTATAACTTGGATAATAATAACCTATGCAATCATTAGAATTTGATGATGCGTTACATGTCTTATTATTCTTTTCTTTTATATAATATGTTCCTTTAGGTAAATGCTTAATTGTTATTTTTCTATTATTATCAAGATGTAATGCTGTTGTTGGTGTTCCTTCTGGACCATCTATCGTATTTCCAGCATATTCGTAAACACCATTTTCTAATACAAATGAAAGAACTTTATTATCCTTATCAGTAACATTAAATTCTAATAATTTTAATTCTTCTGTAGTTAAATCTTTAAGTGTTTTTTCTTTTCCATTAACTATTATTTTTACATTTTCCTCATCACCAGAAGAAACTGTTTTTGTAAATTCAAATACTGTTGGATAGTTTACTATTTTATTAGAATCAGTTATGTTATTACTAACCTCAGTACTTGTTTTTACTTTAAGAGTATTTTTTGCACCCATTGTATGTGATGGTATTGAACTTGTTTCAGTAACCAAGTATTCTCCTGATGGAACACCAATTACACAAACTGGTCCATCTTGATCAGATTCAAATGTAGTAGAATCATTGGCATTTGTTGAATATACATAACAATTTCCATTCATATATTGTTGCTTTTCAGCAGTATGATGAATATTTACACCATTCTTACTAACTGTAAATTTTGCTTTAGGTACTGGATAATCTCCACGTTCTGAAACTTTAAACCAACTTATAACTAATTTTTGATCTTCATATATAAAATTATTCGAAGGTGCATTACAATTAGAATCTCCTTTTTCCATTTGATAAACTTGTACGTCCATTCCTTGTGTATTAAGTGCATAACCTGCTGGTGCACTAGTTTCCTTTATATAGTAAGAACCATTATTATACTTTGCTCCAAAGTAGAATGTTGCTACTCCAGTTTTATCTGTTGTTGCAGTACCAAAAGTACTACCATTTTCAGAATAATATGCAGTAAACGTAGCATTTTTAAGTGGCTCACCTGTAATCATATCTATTTTCATAACCTTTGCGCAATATGTTACATGTGTATCTTTAACAAGTTCTGCATCTGATGTTGGACATATATATTCACCTTTACTATTTCTTGTCATAAGAGTTAAATCACTTGCTTTAATAGTTTTTTCATTACTATCATTCCAATATTCATTCATTTTGTTTGAATCACATGATGAATTCAATCTTAAAGGATCTGTATTAGTTCCACCATTTTCTCTTAATTTATAACTTGAATACTCCAAATTAGTAAATACAACTTCCCCAGTTTTATTTGTTATTTTTGTATCACTAAAACCACCTAGAGAACAAATGTTATTTTCACATATAGTTAAATTTTTATTATATAATTCTAATTCAGCATTTGCAAGTGCACATGATGTATTATCCTTATCAGTCTTTTTTGCGCGATAACAATAATATTTTTTAGCATTTGAAACTGGTGACTTAACAAGGTTTTTTTCAATACAATTTTCACCATTCTTATCACAATCACTCTCATCTAGTGTTATATTTTTACATGTTGTATCACAATAATATTTATTTTCATTACAAGTAGTTTCTTTTACTGAATAATTACCAAATTTTAAATTTTTCCAAACCGTTTGATCACCTGAGAAAAAAATCTTACTACTAATTGCATTTCCTGATTTACAATCTTTTCCTGAATACAAAGTAACTCTAAATCGTTCTCCATCTAATTTTTTATTACCAATACCTTTTAATTCTTTCGCTACTGCAATTTTTCCTTTTTCTTCAGCACTCCAAGTAAATTTTAATACACCACCTGGAGTTTGACCTCCTTGCCATGCCTGTTCTCCACCGGTAAATTTCAAAATAATATACTTCTTGGTATTATCAATTTTAATAACCTGTATATTGAAACTACCCTGTACATTATCTTTTGATGCACTGTTATTATGATCATTACAGAATAATGCAGCATATATAGTACCCTTAAACAATATTTTATTACTAGTAGATTCAGTTAATCTAATTACAAAATCTTCATATTCTGATGAACTTAATGTACAATTTGAGCTATTACAATCACTATATAAATAGTTATCTGCTTTTTTCCAAGCATCATTAACTTCAGTAGGATATTCACATGCATTGTTTTCTTGACAACTTGGCCAAAAATACCATGTATCAACTTTATCAAATGTTAATGTTTCTCCATCTTTTAAATCTGGAGCACTTTTAAGTTCACCAGAAGATGCCATATTATCATATGTTGCAGTTTCAGCAAATATATTTTTTATATCAATTATTTTTTCAATCAAACTTTTTTTCTTAACTTTTACAGTAATTTTATTAATCAACACTGGATTTATATTTAAATTTATTGTCCCTGAGCTAGAATCCCAAAAATATTTATCCTTAAATACACTTTTTGTTGATTCATTTATATAAATTGCTATATCATCTTTTGTGTATATTTTACCAACATTAGGTTTCATTACAGAAAAAGAAGTTGTAACATCATTACCATTTCTTGTAAGTGTTTTACTTTTATTTCCTTTTTTATACTCTATTTTAATATTACTTAAATCATCTTTGGTTACTCTAGTAACAATTTGCATTTTAATAGGCTCTTTATCACCCTTCTCAAATTTTTCATAATATTTCTTAGGAACTTTTATTTGTTTGCTTGAATCCATAGAAGCATCTTCAATTACAGTACCTGTTATATCATTATAAGCAAAACCAAAGCTTGCAATATTTTTTATAATCAAAGGATTAACATTATCTAATTTTGCAATATAATATTCACCTTGTTCATTTAATTCAACATATCCAACTGTTGAATATAATATATCATTTTCATATTTGCTTGTTGCCTCAGTACTTGTTAAATTATCTGGAGTATTTTTTTCATCCATTATAGTATAAACAATTGGAAGAGTATGTCCAATCTTACTTTCAGTCTTTTCCTTACCAAAAGATCTGTTTATCACAATGTGAACTAAAAAATCTGACAATAAAAATAATACCAAAATAGTTAATATTATAAAGATATATTTTTTCTTATTTTTCATATAAACCACTCCTATTCAAAATTATAATTTTTTCTATCATTATTATCTACATAATCTTTTAAGTATTCATTTTTTACAGCATTCTTAGGAATTAATTTCATTTGAATAGATTTTATATTAACTTCCTTGTTTCCATTTATTTCATTATCACATGACCAATTAAGCCATTTATTTTTATCATTATATACTCTATAACAAACAGAATACTTTTTTCTCATTGATCCAAATAAAGATACTTTTATTGCATTTATATCTTGATTTTTTAAATTATCTCCATCTACCCAACCATTATCTTCATTGTAAATAGAAAACGAATATTCATCAGTATCTTTAAGTTTAATCTTTATATTTTTGATATTATAATTTTTATTAGAATTTGATAATCCATTTTTATACCATTTACTTAGCCCTTTTTCTTCTGTATAAACCTTATAATAAATATTTAATCCCTTTACATTTTCCATACCATCATTTTTACTATTTATAAAAATAATTGTACCTACTATTAAAACTATAAAAACAATAACGAGTAATATTATTTTTTTACTCTTAAAAATTTTCTTTATATCCATTTTCGCACCTCTATTATTACAATAATTTTACTATAATTTAAAAGAAAAGTAAATAATATCACAAAAACATTTATTTATAAAAATTTTTATGATATTATACATACATAAGGAGGGATAATATGGCTAAATTTTGCGTTTACTGTGGAAAAGAAGTTGAAGAAAATGATAACGTATGTGGAAACTGTGGGAAAGCAATAAATAATAATGTACAAACTGTAGTAACAGTAAAAGAAAAAAGTAAAACAGACGGATTGGCAGTTGCAGGATTTGTTCTATCAATCGTTTCATTTTTATGTTGTGGTTCTACATCAACACTAGGATTAATTTTCTCAATTATAGGGCTTGTAAATTGTAATAAAAATGGTAAAGATGGTAAAGGACTAGCAATCGCAGGTATAATTATTAACTCAATAATGTTTATAGTATTCATAGTTTTATATGTTATTATGTTTATTTTTGGATATGCAGCTGAATTATATTAAAATATGAAAAAAAGAATAGTAAATATTTTTACATTAATAATAACATTAGTTTTAATCTTATTATTTCTTAAACTAATAAATTATAAATGTATATATAGGGAACTTTTTAATATATATTGTGCTGGATGTGGATTTACAAGAATGATAGAATCTATGATAAATCTAAAATTTTATCAAGCATTTAGATATAATCCACTTTTCTTTATACTTTTTATAATATTTATTCCATACGTTGTATATCAAGTATACTTATATATTAAATATGGTAATATTAAAAAACCATCATTAAAATTATTAATAATTTTAGTAATAATACTTTTTATTTATATGTTTTTAAGAAATATACCATTATTTAATTATCTTATTCCAACAAAAATAAATTAAACTATTTATTTATAAGATTATTTATGATATTATTGTAGTAATGGAGGTGTTAAAATGGCTAAATTTTGTCCAAAATGTGGTACAGAAATTAAAGAAGGAGAAAACTTCTGCAGTAACTGTGGTAATACAGAAGAAAGTACTGAACAAGTAAATACAACTGTAACAAACACTAAACCAGCTGGTAAATCTAAAATGGCTGCTGGTTTACTTGGTATATTCCTTGGTGGTTGGGGAATACATAATTTTTATTTAGGTTATACTGGTAAAGGTATTGCTCAAATATTTGTAACTCTATTCACTTGTGGAATTGGTGCTATTTGGGGACTTATTGAAGGTATTATGATTCTTACTGGAAGCATTAATACTGATGCAGAAGGTAATCCATTAGTAGACTAAAAAAAGACTATTAACATAATTGTTAATAGTTTTTTTATGTAACAAAAAAAAGAATTGTTTTAAATAACAATTCTTTTTACGTATTATTGATGCCAACAAGTTTTGTTACGAGTTCCTGTTTTATCACAACTATATGAAATTGAACAATTTACAAGACCAGAGTTACCTGTTGTTGAAACTATCTTTCCACCTTTAGATGTACATACGCTTGGTGTAATACCTTTTTCTATTTTCGTACATGTACCTGTATATGTGTATTCTTCTGTACCACAAGCACTGTTTGAACTCCATGTATATGTTTTCTTATCACTTGATGTATTACCAGCTGTATCTTTACATTGTACTGTTACAGGTGAATTAGAACTTGTAACATTTTTCGTATATGTTTTAGATAATGTCTTGGTTCCAAATGCTGCAAATCCTGACATTGTATCTGTACATTTATATGTTATCGTTGTAGACGATTCAAATCTAGGTGAAAGCGATGATGATGCAAGCGTTGGTGCACCTAAATCAATATATATTCTTACATTATGTACAACAGAATTACCTGCTTTGTCTTTAACTGTTATCCTTACATACCTGTTACCAGATGACATTATTGCTTTACCCTTTGCACTTGTTATATTATATGACGCAGTTAAATCTGAAGCACCAGTTACAGAAGAACCTGTATCAACTATTCCAACTTTATTTGCCTGCATAGTTATGGAAGCAATTCCTGATAATCCATCTTTTGTTCCTGTAAGATCAAAATATTGTCTATAATTAGCCCATGAATTTACTGGCGTATTAGCCGCTGTTATAGTTCTTAATGCGCTTCCGGTTTTCTTACCGTCAGAATCAGCTTTATATAATTTTAATGTTACTGCAGGATCATTTGTATCAACAAATACATCTATCCAAAATGACTTTGTATTACCTGCTTTATCATACGCAGTAAATATTAGTCTTCTTGCTCCATTTGTTTTTACGGTATCATGTGGTGACCCAGCTGCAATATTTCTTTCATCATATTTACTTGTGTCAATTGCACTTTTACCACCCGGAGAATATTGGAATCTATAATGGTCGATTCCTGATAATGAATCACTTGAAGCAGACAAATCAAAATAGTAATGATAATTTACCCATAAATTTTCTCCTGTTTTTTCATCTTTAAATGTATAATTTGAAGTTTGATTTGACAGTAATGCATTTCCAGTCTTATTACCATCATCATCTGCTTTATAAACACTAATTTTTAATGTTGGACCTTCAGTGTCTATTAATACTTCAACAATAAATGTTGCTTTATTCCCTGCATTATCTGTTGCTACATATTTCGCGTATTTTGCTCCATTAGCCTTTTCAGTATATGTTTTTGTACTTGTTATATCTCCTGAAACAAGATTTGATTTATAATCAGTATCACTTCTGCTAAGATTATTAGCATTTGTATACTTTTCTATTTTTGCTATACCTGATTCTCCATCTGTTGTTCCAGATAAATTAATAGTATAACCGTAATTTCTCCATGTTGAATCAACATATGAAGTACTTGAATTTGTTAAAGTTGTTAATGTTGAGCTATCTTTAAGTGACGTAATTACACCTTTCATTGTTGGTGCTGTTGTATCTACTTTTGCAATAAATGTAAATATTTTAGAATCAACACCTGCATTACTTGATACTTGATAAATAAATTTATATACACCAGTTTTATTATCTAAAGCAGAATCCGTAACTGCTTGATTTGGTGATGCAACTTTACTTGGTATACATGAAATAGAGTCAGAGATGCAATAATAAATTGTTGCTCCACTTGGACCTGCAGTTAAATCACCAAATTCAAATCTTAATCCAGCATTAGTCCATTGATCCGATTCAATCTTTTGTCCATTTCCTCTATGATAAGCACTCAATGTTACCGAAGGAGTAACTGAATCGATTAATAATGTGTTATAGTTTGATACACTACTTATATCACGATTAACATTTATCGCTCTATAAAATATGTAATGTTTACCATTTTCATATATTGCTACACCACCATCAACACTAGTAACATCAATCCAAGTACCTCCTACTTGTTCTGTTTGACTTGTAGATAGATAATATTGATATTTAATTGTATCAGATGTATCACTCTTACTTGGTGTATCAAGTAATATTTCAATTGAACTACCACTCCAAACTTCGGATGTTCCACCTTTTATTATTGGTGATGACAACCAGTGTGCATATAATGTTTGATTCCCAGCAGTATTATATGTTGTAGTACTTTCTATTTTTGTTACTTTTTCTTTTTCTCCACCAGTTGCTGCTGTATACCAACCTTCAAATGTATATTTTATATTACCATTATTAGCTCTAGTAGCTTTTGGAAGAGTTCCATATTGGCTAAGATAAGTTACTGTTTTACTAGATGAGCTTACAGTTCCACCATTGCCATTAAATGTTACAGTATAAGAATTATAATCAAATGATGCCGTAATTGTTGTATCAGAACTGATTGTTCCACTTGTACTTGACCAACTACCAAATTTATATCCTGACTTAGGACTTGCAGTTATAGTGCTTAATGTTTTTGTAGTTGTTCCACTTGTTATTCCTTTTAATAATAACTGATTTGAATTTACACTATATGTTGCACCACTTATAACTTTATAACTTGTTGGAGATACTGTTCCCATTGTTTCATTACCACTTTTTGCTGTAACTGTATAAACACTTATTGATTTATTTGCAGAAGCACCAGTTTCATAATTAGTAGTATCACTATTAATACCCCTTAAATATATTGTTCTAGTTCCTGTAGAACTTATAATTGAACTTAAATAATCTATTCCACTAGTAGCAGCTGTCCAATTAGTATTGTCCATACTAATTTGATATGATGTTGCATTACTTACCCCAGTCCATGTTACTATTCCAGCTGTTGTAACATTTAAATTAGTTGGAATACTAACTTTTTGTTTATTTATTGTATAAGCTTTAGTTGTTCCTGTTAATGAATAATTGCTACATAGTTTTTGTCCTCCAGCTACACTTGAACAACTTGCTGTTGATGTATAACTTCCGGCATTTTTTCCCGTTGTTCTTGTTACTGTCATGGTTTCTCCTGTTACTCCTGTTGTGGCACTCACACTTGGTGCTTGTGCTCCTCCATTATATGTAAATAATGTTGTTGTTCCCCATGTTACTGCAACTGATTTTGGATTAATAGTCCATGTTATTTCTTTTATACCTGTTCCTGTATTATCACTCCATTTATGGTTTCCATCTGGCGTACATGTTTGTTTATATGTTCCCGCATTTGTTGCACTTGTTGTTCCTCCTGCTGTACTTCCTGTTGGACATGTGATTCCACTTACTTGTTCTTTTCCTGTATAATTCTTATCTGATGGTGATGATGGCGCTGTCATTGATGCTCTTTCTATACTAAATGCTTTTGTATTTCCTGTTAATGTATAGTTACTACATTTTGCTCTTCCACCTGTCACACTTGAACAACTTGCTGTTGATGTATAACTTCCTGCATTTGTTCCTGTTGTTCTTGTTACCGCCATGGTTTCTCCTGTTACTCCTGTTGTGGCACTCGCACTTGGTGCTTGTGCTCTTCCATTATATGTAAATGATGTTGTTGTTCCCCATGTTACTGCAATTGACTTTGGACTTATTGTTGTCTTAACCGGTGTAGATGAAGTATTTGATGCTGCATTATAGTTACTATTACCTGTTACATAATAATATATATTATATGTTCCTGCATTTCTATATCCAGAATCTTTAACATATGATGATGGAACATCTTGACTTCCTTTTGATAAATAATTTGCTTCTGTTAATTCTGTTTCTGTTGAATAATATATTGTTCCTTGTATACCTGTTGCACTTACCATGGCTTTTGATTCACCATATATTATTCCTGTTACTGGTGATACTTTTGCTGTATTTGCTATCTTTTTAACTGTTAATGTGTAACTTATTGTTTTAGTAGAATATGTGTAATATGTTCCATCAGTTACTTTTGCTGTAATTGTTGTTGTTCCTGCTTGTTTTATTGTTAAATCACCTGTTGTACTATTTATAGTTGCTACACCTGTATTACTTGATGTATAACTTACTGTTCCATCTCCCGTGTTTGTTAATGTATTTTTTGCACTTTCTCCATAATTTATTGTAATAGATGATGATGCAAAACTTATTGATGCTGGTCTCTTTCCTACTGGTGCACTTCCATTTGTAGCAGTATCTGTTACATCATTCCATATTGTATTATTATAGTTTGATTTACTTGCTGTTACTACTACATAAATATATTTACCTACTAAGGATTTATCAATTACATATGTACTACTTGTTGCATTAGCGATTGCTGTTCCGCCTGTTGCTGTTGTATTTGTTGTATAGTACCATTGATATGAAAGTGTTGCACTATTTGTATTTGTTACACTTGTTGTTAATGTATTACCCCAAATATTTGTTCCTTTTATTGTTACACTTCCTGATAATCCTGAAGAAGGATTTATTGTTACACTTGAAGCCCCTTTGAAATCATTATAATAACTTCCACCTGTTATTTTATAACTTATACTTGTTGTTCCTTGTGCTGTTCTTGATGGTAACAAATTATATGTTGTTCCTGTTACACCTGCACTTGTTACTGTATTTCCATAACTTGTGCTTGTTCCTGATACTATTGTTTTTCCATCCCATGATGCACTATTTACTTTTACTGTTGCATTATGTTCTTTTCCATCATATGTTGCTGTTGCTGCATTTGCTGTTACACTTAATGCTTGTTTTGCTACTGTTGCTGTTTTATTCGTTGTATCTGTTATATCACTCCATGTTGCTTTATTATAGTTTGTTTTACTTGCTGTTACTACTACATAAATATATTTACCTACTAATGATTTATCTATTTTATATGTATTTTCTGTAGCATCAGCGATTGCTGTTCCTCCTGTCGCTGTTGTACTTGTTGTTGAATACCATTGATATGAAAGTGTCGCACTATTTGTATTTGTTACATTTGCTGTTAATGTTTGTCCCCATGTATTTGTTCCAGTTATTATTACACTTCCACTTAGATTTGTTGAATTTATTTTTACTGTTCTACTATCTGTTTTTGTAGTGTAATTAGCTGCTTCTATTCTAAAGTAAATTGTATATGTTCCTGCGGCTGTATAACTTGGCTTTGTTGCACTATATGTTCCATTTGAACTTGTTGAATATGTTATTGTCGCACCACTTGTTGGTCTTGTTACACTTACACTTATTGTATGTGAATTTCCATCATAGAATCCTTCATAAGAACTTGCTGTATACGTTATTGTTGCTGGTTTTATTGTTATTGTTGATGATATAGGATTTGTATCTGTATGATTTGAATCTCCTACTACCTTTACATATACTGTTGTTGTTCCTTGCACTGTTCTTGTTGGTTTTGTTGTACTCCATGTTTTATTATCTGTACTATATTGTATTGTTCCACCATTTCCGCCTGTTACTCCGATTGTATGTGGTTGTCCATCATATGTTCCTGAATATGCTGTTAAAGTTGGATTTGTTGAACCTGCTTTTTCTATTACTATAGTTATATCTGCTGTTGCAGTTACTAAGCTTGTATTATCTGTTGCTTTAACTGTTAGTTTATATGTTCCTACTTGTGGTATTACTTTATCACTTGTTGTTATTGTTGTACCATTTATATTAAAATATCCATTTGTATTTCCAGCAGTAATCTCATATTTATAACTTCCCGTACCATTATCTGCACCTTTGAATACTAATGCTTGTGGTGTTGTACTATATTTTATAGACGCTAGTGTTTGTGCTTCAAATGTTAATGCATTTGCTTTACTTATTAATCCAATCGCACCATTGGCTGCGCCTAACTTTGTTTTTATACTTGCATTAGTACTTCCTGTTAAGGTACTCATGCTTCCGTCTAGAGTATAACCTGTATATGTATACCCTGTTTTTGCTACTACATTTGTTATTGTTGCTTCTGTTCCATAATTTTGTTTTTGATAATAATCTGTTAAACCTGTACTTGTCTTTCCACCTATTGTTATATCAAATGATTTTATACCTGAATCTGGATTAACATCATAATAATATTGATTAATTGAATAGTTTGCTGTATATTCACGATTACCATAACTACCTGATTTAATAGTTACAGCCTTACTTGCTTCGCTTAATCCTGTTCCTGTCCATCCTGTAAATGTATATCCTTGTTTTGTAGGATTATTTAATGTTATATCAGCATCTGTTACTTTATAACTTGTTGGATTAGTAGCACTAACTGTTCCACCATTTAAATTATATTTAATTGTATATGTTACAACATTCCATGTTGCATTAAAGTTTCTTGAACTATCAACTGTAACACTTGTTCCTACAGCATATGTTTTATTTACTATTGAATCATACCATCCACCAAATGCATAACCATTTCTCGTGAATGTATTACTTGGCATTGTTACACTTATACCAATTTTTGAACCAGAATAATTCATATATCCTGTTCCAGCTGCTGAACTAGGAGCTGTTCCTGTTCCTCCATTTGCTGTAAAGTTTGCTGTTATAGCATATGTATATGATGAATAATATGTTGTATTAGCTGTTGTTGGTGTTACTACACTTGCATTGGCAGTATTTCCTGTACTTACTCCTCTATATGTATATGATTCTCTATTTGCTTTTGCTACATCTGGTATTGTTATATTTGTATTAATTGTATTTACTCCACCAGACTTAGAAATATATGTTCTTGTATTTCCTGCGGTTGCACTTGCTGCTTTACTTCCATCATAATAATTAAATGTTGCAGTAACTGTCTTTTGATAATATGCATATAGTGATGTCATTGCTGTATATGCTGGATTTCTATCATTTACTGAATCATTTGTATATGACCAACCCTTAAATGATGCTTCATCATATGCACTTGGTGTTGGTGTTATATTAACACTTGTAACATAATTTGTTCCATTTGAATATGCAGTCCTTGTTCCAGTGCCAGTTGTATGAGTGCTTCCATTATAGTAATAATATGTTATTCCTACTTGATAATAAGCATAATAATTTGTTGTTCCCGTATTTACACTTATTGGTGTTGTTGAATTTGCCGCTGTTACACCTTTATATGACGTGCCATAATATCCTGTACTTCCTGTAACAGCACTTGGAATACTTACTGTAGAATTTACTATAGCATTATTGTATCCTAAATATTGAATGCCGGTTGCTGTTGTACTAGTTTGTGTATTAGCATATGTATCTGTTCCACTATGATAATAGAAATTTAATGTTACTGTTTTTTGATATGACGCATAATATGTTTGATTGCTTGTTAATGCTACTGCCGAATTTGCATCAATTGTTTTAGATGCATTTGCTGCATTACTTGTACTATAATGTCTAAATGTATACCCACTTGGCGTTCCTAATGCTGAAGGTGATGTTATACTTCCACTTGTTGCATTATTATATATTGTTACTGATTTTGTTTCTGATTTAGAATTATAGTAATTAAATGTTGCTGTTAATGTTTTACTATATATTGCATATAGTGTTACATCATTTGCTGGCATTTCATAACTTGCAAGTGCACTTGTTGCATCTTTATTTGTATTCCATCCTACAAATTCATAACCTGTTTTCTCTGCTTTTTTTGTTAAATCTACTGATGTTTTATATTTAGTACTTGCTGTTTGTTTTGCTGTACTTCCTCCATTTGTTGTTGCATCATATGTTACTGTATAACTATTTACTGTAACACTAGGCGTCATTGTTATATTTCCTGCAGGCATTGTAAATGTTGTATTGGCTGTAGTTTGATTTCCTACTAAACTTGTATTACTACTTGTCCATTTACTCCATGTATATCCTGAACTTGCTGTTGCTTTTAGTGTTATTGTACTTCCGTAATAATAACTTCCACTTGCCGTACTTCCACTTGTACTTGCTCCTGTTGAACTTCCTAATGTAAATGTATATTTATTTCTTGTATATTTATATGTTACTACTGTACTTCCATCTGCTGCTATTGTTACAGTTTGTACACTTGGTGCAGTAAATCCTATATAATTAGAATTATTTTTTACATCTTTAACTGCTGGTGACACACTTGCACCTGTTGTACCAGTTAAATTGTCTGTATCGTCTGCTTCGCTTGGATATGTACCATCTAATTTTTGTTTATAATGTTTTACAACGTACTTTGTATTTGTATTTGGTGCCCACTGTGCATACAATGTTATATTTTTTGTATATGTCCATTTCCATGATTTTCCACTTTCATACACACCTGATGAAGTTAATAACCATGCTGTCCCTGTTCCATCTGCTTTTTCATTCCATCCATTAAATGTATATCCTGTTTTTGCAAATGTATTTTTCTTTGTTATAAAATTACTATTGTATGTTGCGGTATCATTTGTCATTGTTCCTGATCCGCCATTTGAGTTATATGATACTGTATATGAATTTGCTTTGCATACTGCATATAATGTTTGTGTATTTAACTTATCTGTTACATCTCCTGCATTATATGTTGTTCCATTTCCATCAGCACTTGTATTCCATGAACATGTATATCCTGTTTTTGATATTGCTGGTATTGTTACACTAGGTTTTGCTTTCCAATGTGCATATAATGTACCATTTGATGTATACGATGTATTTTTAAATGAACTTGTTATATATCCATTTTCATTTATCATTTGTGTACCAGCTGTTGCATCTGTATAATATCCAGAATAACTATAACTTTTTGTTATTGCACTTGGAATTGTTATTCCTGTATTATTTG